>Ga0209025_1000077_pt1 | contig 271958 bp, 266 predicted proteins | sample AraplaMF_Col_mLB_FD_184256 | JGI IMG/M metagenome (GOLD analysis project Ga0209025, IMG submission 184256) | Arabidopsis root microbial communities from the University of North Carolina, USA - plate scrape MF_Col_mLB (SPAdes) (version 2) | ecosystem: Host-associated > Plants > Roots >...
TGCCGAAGGCTCTCCAAGGACTTCGAGGCTTCCATCGCCAGCGCCGAGGCTTGGCTCTGGATTGCCCACGTCCGGCTCCTCTCCAAACGCCTCGCCAGACTGCCCTCCGCTTTATGAGTCAGACTCTTAGGCTTTCTCAAAACCGCGGCGTCGATTAAAATTGTGGAGAGAGTAGCCGATATTCAAATCCATTGAGCACCCTTCCAGATCACCCCGACCTTGAGGCGGCCGTCAAAGCGCTACGACGGGATTGGTCGTTTTTGGCCCCTCGGCTTCGGGTCCTGGATCACGATGTGCGGACAGAATGCGCCAATCTTAATTTGCGCCTTCACTATCCGACCATCCGGCAGGCTCAGGCAATGGTCGAACCATTCATCGATGCAGTAGGCGACTATATAGCGCATTTCTGCCTACCACGTACCGAGATCGAGCAGGTCTACTCGAAGCAAGTTTCGCTCAGCAGCTTCGACTTCCACGCCGAGATCACAAGGCTCAATCAGCGCGCTCTAAACCTCTTCCGGAAGGCGAGTGCAGAGGCAAATCGCAACGGCGAGGCGGGCGAGCTGATTCTCTTCATCCTGACCGAGTGGATGCTGGAGGCACCTCAATTAATCGCAAAAATGTCTCTGAAGACAAACTCCGAGATGCCGGTTCATGGCGCTGACGGCGTTCACGTCAAATTTGTGCCTGAAACTGGCCGACTGATCCTTTATTCGGGCGAAGCCAAACTTTACAAGGATGTGCACAAGGCCATATCCTCAGCGGTCGCGTCGATCGCCGATGCTCTCTCCTACGACAAGATGAAGCACGAGCTGGAGCTCGTTCAGCGCAATATTCAATTTTCAGGCCTGACATCTGCCGCTCGAGATACTCTGCTACGATATCTCGATCCGTTTGACGAACAATCGATCGATCGCTTCGATGTAGTAACTTGCCTAATCGGTTTCGACTTCGAGGGATATTCGATGCTTCCCGAGCATGGAGACGATGCAAATCAAGTCTTTCTCCAGCTCGCCGCCAAAAATCTGGCGGAGATCGGTCCCTCAATGGCGGCCGCGCTCAAGAATGCTAGCCTAGGAGCAAGTCACGTTGAGTTGTTCTTGCTGCCTATGCCCTCAGTCCAGAAACTCCGTGATCGGTTCCAAAGTCGCATTGGGTGGACAAAATAGGTGCAGGAACTCGCCGACAAGGTGTGGTCCAATCCCGCTTTCCACAAGGCTGCGGGGCTTATCCAGCGAGCTTGGATTGCGCGGGAGACACACACATACATCAGCGTCGACTACCTCCTTCCGCTCACCGAGGTTGCAAAAGTGGTGCGCGCATCAGCGATTCTCGCATGCTCTACACGCGGTGAACATCGCGAAAAGGCATATCGTGTTGCCACTTCAGCTTTTGAGCTGTTTGGAGATGACGCTCTCCCGCTTAGTCAGGCAGCACGGGTTATTCTCACGCGACTAGGCAATTTCCCCGCGATGCTGACGCGCAGTGCGGTCGCTGACGCACGGAGCCAGATGCCATTGCGTCTGGTCACGGAAGAACTTGCACAAGTGGAGAGCCGCACCATCCTGCTGCGCGAGAAAGCCATCGTGCTGACCGATTTCCAGCATCGGCTCTGGACAAAGCTCAAAGGTCAGCGACGACTCGCGATTGCAGCCCCGACCTCAGCGGGCAAATCATTCGTGCTGCAGAATTTCCTCGCATCGCGCTTGGAAGAGCGGGCGGAATGTTCGATCATCTATATCGTCCCCACGCGAGCATTGATTGCGCAGGTTTCGAGGGACCTTCGTGGACTGGTGATGAGCCCCAAGCCCGACGATTCTCGTACAGTTGATATCGTGACGGTTCCGCTTGAAAGTGACGCCGCACTTCCTCCACGCGCCATCTACGTGATGACGCAGGAGCGTCTCCAATTGATGCTGGGGGGACATCCGGACTTTGGCGGCGAGATCATCGTCGTCGACGAAGCACATGCTATTGGAGATAGATCACGAGGGGTGCTGCTTCAATGGGTCGTGGAGGATCTGCTGCAACGTAGGCCCGCTACTCAGCTTCTTTTTGCAACACCCGGGATCCGGAATTTGGGAGTCTTTGCTCGACTATTGGGGCTCACAGATATCGAGCCTCTCTCCTCACGCGAGCCGGCGGTTGCACAGAATTTTCTGCCGGTCGCGATTGAAGATCCGAAACAGGGCGTTGTGATCCTGCAACTCGCGGAGAGGGGCGCCGCAACATCGACGGTCGCGAAGCACAATCTCGGTCTGCGAACCACGACTAGGATCGAGAAGCTGGTGAATGTCTCATTCGCGTTCGGCCACGGTGCGACCAATATCGTCTATGCAAATGGCGCGGCCGATGCCGAAGCGATTGCCTTGGCGCTTGCACAGCGCCTCGCCGACCGCGAGCCGTCGGCTCAACGCAACGATTTGGCTCAACTAGCCGCGGAAGCTGTTCACGCCTCCTATGCTCTCGTCGAGTGCGTGCGGAAGGGGGTGGCGTTTCACTACTCAAACATGCCAACCCAGGTCCGACAATCTGTTGAAAAAGCGGTTGCCGACGGCGTCATCGACTATCTCGTGTGTACGAGTACCCTGCTGCAAGGGGTCAATCTTCCAGCGAAGAACGTCTTTATGTGTCAGCCCGAGAAAGGTCAGTACACTCCGCTGGAATCAGTGGATTTCTGGAACCTTGCAGGCCGGGCGGGACGCCTACTCAAGGAATTCCAAGGAAATATCTTTCTGATCGACTATGATCATTGGAAGAGAAAGCCGCTGAGCCAGCCGCAGGAGGCGAACGTCGTGCCGGCGATTGAGGCTGGCCTACTTACCCGGCATCGAGATCTTATTAACATCATTGAACGTCCAAGAAGCTACAAAGATAGCGATTTGGAGGCAGTCTTCGTGCGGCTCCTAGACGACTACGCGGGAGGAACCCTCACCGATCGGCTCGGGCGTCTACAGGCGGGCCACGAGATACCTAATAATGCTATCGCTTCGGTGGAAGCTGCGCTAGTTTCTGTCTCTGCAAAGATCCGGCTTCCACGAGAAATTTTGCGGCGGAGCCCGAATATATCGGCGCACAAACAGCAAGAACTCTACGACGATCTTTTCGCCAAAGCGCAGATCTCATTGCAGGCCGCACGGGCATTGATCCCCCCGCATCCACGCGATGAGAGCGCATACGAATCTTACGCAGAAATCCTAGGATTATGTCACCGCATCATCTTACGATTGAAGCCGGAAAGCAGATTCCATCGTTTCTTGGCGTTGATCGCACTATGGTGGATGCAGGGATATCCTTTGCCAAGGATCGTGCAGAACCAGATAAACAGAAACCCTGGCAAAGATCGTCGCCTAGTCGTGCGAGACACGCTCGAACTCGTGGAGAGCGAGGTACGATATCAGTGCGTCCGGCTTTTTAGCTGCTACACATCGATCCTCAAGCAAGTGCTCGACGATCTGGATCTTACCGATATCCGCCGCAACATACCATCGCTGCCCTTATTTCTGGAAATGGGCGCATCTGACCGCACGATGATCAGCCTGATGGCCCTAGGGCTATCGAGGGTTGTGGCAATGCGACTGACGCCATTGGCTCCCTTAAGGGACTTGGACGTCGTCGCGGCCCGCAACTGGCTGCGCTTCCGGCCGATCAATAGCCTCGGTCTGTCGCCACCTCTCCAAGAGGAGGTGGAGGCGTTGCTGAAGTCCTATGATGAGCGGCCACCATAGCGTTAGCTTCAGAACCCTTCAAAGCTCATCTCTTTTCAGAGTCCCCGAGAGCCCGTACAAGAAGCAGTGTGGCTGCCACGCGAACGGGCGCCAAGCGCGATAGAAAAGGCATTAAATGGCGGCCAACCAGTTCGAGCGCCATGGGAAGGCACGTGCGACGCTCAAAAAGCTGTTTGCCAACCCTGAGCGCGTCAGCGTGATCCACTACTCATGCGAGAGCTTCTACAATCTACCTGATGGCCGCTCACCTCGGATCACCTCCATCGCAGTCCGAAAGCTGGACAATGCTCAGACAGAGTCTTTTTCAATCCATCAAGTTGCCGAGATCCGTGGCGGAAGCCTGAAAAGCGCTGACATTGAGCCTGATTATAACGAATACGAGAAGGTGATGCTAGATGAGTTCTTTGCCTTTTTACGACACAATGGCGAGCGTACATTCATCCACTGGAATATGCGCGATAAGAACTTTGGATTCAGGGCGATCGAACACCGCTACCGCGTACTGAGGGGTGACCCGTACGTCGTTCCAGACGACCGCAAAATAGATTTATCTCGTCTTCTTATCGACCTGTACGGCATAGGGTACATTGGCCATCCTCGCCTGGAAACACTGCTTCAGAAAAATAAGATCGAAGCGCTCGATTTCATGGCAGGAGCGCAAGAAGCGGATGCTTTTGAACAAGGAAATTATGTGGATCTTCATAGATCCACGCTCCGAAAAGTCGACGTCTTTTGCAATTTGATGCAACGCGCCTTCGATAAGTCTCTGAAAACGAACGCGACGTGGAAAGAGGCGCACGGTCTTTCTTTCCAGACCATGCTATATCTGGCAAAGAAGCATTGGTTTTACACGACCGTGATCGTCCTCGGCAGCCTTGGAAGCGCCTTATTTGGCGCCTATCGCGGCTTCCTCGGTATAAAATCTTGGCTTGGGTATGGCTAAGCCTGCCCAGTGGTCAGCAGATCCAGGTACTCGACCCCGCTCCCTCAACTTCAATCGAAGCCGGATGATCTAAAGCCCAGGAATCCAGTTAAGTTTCTGAATTAATCTCACTCCCACTCAATGGTCCCCGGCGGCTTCGAGGTGATGTCGTAGACGACGCGGTTGATGCCGCGGACCTCGTTGACGATGCGGGTCGAGACCCGGCCCAGGAACTCGTGGTCGAAGGGGTAGTAGTCGGCGGTCATGCCGTCGGTCGAGGTCACGGCCCTGAGCGCGCAGACATAGTCGTAGGTGCGGCCGTCGCCCATCACCCCCACCGTGCGCACCGGCAGCAGCACCGCGAAGGCCTGCCAGATCGCGTCATACAGGCCGGCGCGGCGGATCTCCTCGAGATAGATCACATCGGCCTTGCGCAGGATCTCCAGCATGTCGCGGCTGACCGCGCCGGGGATGCGGATGCCCAGGCCCGGCCCCGGGAAGGGGTGGCGGCCGACGAAGCTCTCCGGCAGGCCCAGCTCGCGGCCCAGCGCCCGCACCTCGTCCTTGAACAGCTCGCGCAGCGGCTCGACCAGCGCCAGCTTCATCCGCTCCGGCAGGCCGCCGACATTGTGGTGGCTCTTGATCGTCACCGACGGGCCGCCGGTGAAGGACACGCTCTCGATCACGTCGGGATACAGCGTGCCCTGGGCCAGGAAGCGGGCGCCGTCGATCTTCTCGGCCTCGGCGTCGAACACCTCGACGAAGGCGGCGCCGATGATCTTGCGCTTCTGCTCCGGGTCGGTGACGCCCTCGAGCCGGCCGAGGAACAGGTCCGCGGCATCGACATGCACCAGCGGGATGTTGTAGTGGCCACGGAACAGCGACACCACCTGCTCCGCCTCGCCCGAGCGCATCAGCCCGGTGTCGACGAAGATGCAGGTCAGCTGGTCGCCGATCGCCTCATGGATCAGCACCGCCGCCACGGCGCTGTCGACGCCGCCGGACAGGCCGCAGATCACGCGGCCGTCGCCGACCTGGGCGCGGATCTTCCGGATCTCGGCGTCGCGGAACGCCGCCATGGTCCAGCTGCCCTCGCAGCCGCAGACATGGTGGGTGAAGTTGCGCAGCAGCTGCGCGCCATGCGGGGTGTGCACCACCTCCGGATGGAACTGCACGCCGTAGTAGCGGCGGGCATCGTCGGCGATCGCGGCATAGGGCGCGTTCTCGCTGGTGGCGACGATGCGGAAGCCGTCCGGCAGGCGGGTGACGCGGTCGCCATGGCTCATCCACACCTGCTCGCGCGCACCGACCGCCCAGGCGCCGTCGAACAGGGTGCAGTTCTCGCGCACGTCGAGCCAGGCCCGGCCGAATTCGCGATGGTGCCCCGCCTCCACCGCGCCGCCGAGCTGCTCGCACATGGTCTGCTGGCCGTAGCAGATGCCCAGCACCGGCAGGCCGAGCTCGAACACCAGCTGCGGCGCGCGCGGCGAGTTTTCCTCGGTCACCGAGGCCGGGCTGCCCGACAGGATGATGCCGCGCGGGTCGAAGGCGCGGATGCGGTCGTCGCCTGCCTGGTTGAACGGCCAGATCTCGCAATAGACGCCGGATTCGCGGACCCGGCGAGCGATCAGCTGGGTGACCTGGCTGCCGAAATCGAGAATGAGGACGCGGTCCGGCGACGGCTGGGCGGTCGGGGCGGTCATGGCAACTCCGGGGTCGGGCGGTGGGACGGAGCTTTACCCTCCCCCCGGCCGCAGGACAAGCGACGGAGCCCGCGCCCGGCGCGCAACGTCCATGCGCGGATGACGGTTCGGTGACGGCCCGGCTGCGGCGAGGTCAGGCCAGCGCCAGCGCGCCGAGGACGGCGATCAGGACCAGCTGGGTCCCGGCGATCCACAGCAGGCGGCTGCGGAACGGCTCCTTCCGCGTCTTGTGGCGCAGCAGCCGCTGGCCGGCGATGGCGCCGGGCGTGCCGCCGATCGCGGCCAGGGTCAGCAGCGTGCGCTCCGGGATCCGCCGGCGGCCGGCGACGGCGCACCATTTGTCCCAGGCGAACAGGGCGAAGGCGGCCGCGCTGGCGGCCACAAGATAAAGCGCCAGGGCGGTCATGCGGCCGGCGGGATCGGCCGGTCGAAGCGGAAGGCGCTCTCGGCCAGCACGGCGCCGCCGAAATGCTCCAGCCGGTCGGCATAGGGCTCGCCGCCGAGATGGCGGTAGAAGCCGGTGGCGCGGAAATTGGCCGTGAGGGCCCAGAGCATGAAGGGGGTCATGCCACGCTCGGCGAACCAGGCTGAGGATGCGGCCATCAGCGCCCGGCCGTGGCCCCTGCCCTTCGCCCGGTCGAGCAGATAGAGGGCGTAGATCTCGCCCCAGTTCCAGCCCGGCGCGCCGCGGGCCCGGCCGCACAGGGCGAAGCCGACCGGCACCGCCCCGCCGGCCGGGGTCGGGTCCAGCGCCAGGAAGGTCGCGGTGCCGTCCTCATGCGCCAGCGAACGTTCATGGCCGCGCTCGCGCTGGGTCACGGTCATGCGGTCGAGATACTCGTCCGGCACCAGGCCGCGATAGGTCTCCTGCCAGGACTGGACATGGATCCGCGCGATCGCCGGCGCGTCGGCCAGGATCGCGCGGCGGATCATGTCAGCCTTCCTCGGCCTCGGCTGCGTCGCCGACATCGGCGGCCTCGGCCGCTTTCGGCCCGCGCTCCAGCACCGCGACGAAGAAGCCGTCGGTGCCGTTGGCGGCGGGCGACAGGCGCAGCATGCCGCTGGTCGGGGCCGGGCCGGTGCCCACGGCCTCGTCCCACACCGTCTCGACCGGCACCAGCCGGTAGTCGGGATGGCTGGCCAGGAAGCCCTCGACCTGCGCCTCGTTCTCCTCGCGCAGCAGTGAGCAGGTGGCGTAGATCACCCGGCCGCCATCCGGCTTGGCCAGGCGGGCTGCGCTGTCCAGGATCTCGCGCTGGACGCCCAGCAGCCGCTCCAGATCCATCGGCCGCCAGCGCGCATCCGGATTGCGGCGCCAGGCGCCGGTGCCGCTGCAGGGCGCGTCGACCAGCACCCGGTCGAACTTGCCGCGCTGCTTCTTCACCCAGCGGTCGCGCTCGTTCTCCAAGAGGCGCGGCTCGACATTGTCGATGCCGGCGCGGCGCAGCCGCTCCTTGCCGCGGTCGAGCCGGCCCTTGGACACGTCGCAGGCCACCACCCGGCCCTTGCCCTTCATCCGCGCCGCCAGGGCCAGCGCCTTGCCGCCGGCGCCGGAGCAGAAATCCACCACCTGCTGGCCCGGCCGGGCATCAACCAGCAGGGCGATCAGCTGCGAGCCCTCGTCCTGCACCTCGATCAGGCCGGACTGGAAGGCGGGATGGCGGCCCAGCTGCGGCCGGCCTTTGACCCGGATGCCCAGCGGCGACAGCGGCGTCGCCGCCACGTCCAGCTTGCCGGCGGCGAGGGTCTGCACCACCTCGTCGCGGGTGCCGCGCAGCTCGTTGACCCGCAGGTCGAGCGGCGCCTGGTCCAGCAGCGCCGCCACCTCCGCCTCGAAGCGGTCGCCGAAATTGGCCTCCAGCGAGGCGGCAGCCCAGTCCGGGATCTCGCTGCGCACCGGCTTCGGCATGTCGGGATGGTCGAGCGGCTGGCCGGCGGTGGCCTTGACCAGCTTGTCCTCCGGCCCGTCCAGCGGGATCGGCGCGTAGGTCTCGCCGGAGAACAGCCGGCCCATATCCTTGACCGCGACGTCCTCGGCCAGGGTGAGCTCGGCGATCACCCGGTTGCGCGGCGTGTCCTCGGCCTCGGCCCGGGCCAGCCACCAGCCCAACCGGGCGTGATGGCGCAGCACGGCGTAGACGCGGGCGGCGATCTCGCTGCGGTCCTTCGAGCCGATGAAGCGGCGGGTGCGGAAATAGGCCGAGACCAGGGCGTCGGCGGGGCGGTTCTCGATGCCGAGGCGTTCGAGAATGTCGATCGTGGCCTGGATGCGGGCGGAAGGGGTCATGGTCCGGAGCGTAGCAGGAAAACGCGCCTTCTACCGCGCTTCCGCCTTGGTGCGCCAGCTTTTGCCCGACGGCGCGGGCGAGCTATGCGCTGCGGGTATCGAGACCGTCATCTTGCCGGGGGATGGAGCCGAGTATCGAGCGCGAACCGCTCCTGCGATCGCAGCGCATAGGCACCGGCGGCCGCGGCTGCGGTGAAGATCACATTCCAGCTGTGGGACGACACGGCGCTCGGGATGATGACGAAGGGGTGGCGCGCCAGCAGTGCGTTGCCGAATTCCTGCTGGCCGGCCCCCGGGATCCCGGGCCGCTGCCAGGCCGGGTTGGGCACATCCCCGGGGCGCACGACACGGACGCCCGATGGGTCGGTGATGGTCAGGGCCGTCAGGGTGTGGGCCATGGTGTCGAGCACCGGAAATCCCTTGTGCACGGCGACCTCGAGGATCGCCGTCGAAGGGTCGAGCGCAGCATAGACAGCACGGACGCCGGGGCTGTTCCAGCGCCCGCCCTTCAGGAAGGCGCCTTCGCCACTGTCCCAGGTTGCGGCGTGGCGCTCGGCATCCAGGCGCCATGCGACGAGTTCCCCGGTGCCGAACGGCGGAGGGAGAGGCGTCACACGTAGACGCCGTAGTCGAGACGGACCAGGTAGTCCTCGACCAGTTCGACGCCGGCCGGCGTCGACAGCAGGTCGATCGGGCGGCGCTGGTCGAGACCGATCGCGGGCGTCTCCAGCCACTTCTCGGCAACGTCCTGCGAGCCCAGGACGTCGGTAGCCTTCGCCAGGATCTCGGCGAACTTCCAGGTTCTGCCGCTCTGCTCGGCGCTTAGGGGCTTGTGCGATCCGGCCGCCTTGCGCTGCAGGGTGCGGAGGCTCATCCCGAGCGCCCGTTCCAGGGGCCCGCCGATCTCCAGGGACGAGAAGCTGTTGACCAGGTAGGTCAGGGCCTCCGCCGGCATGCCGCGCTCCAGCATCTCATGCGCCTCGAGCGGGCTGTCGGGAGGGTGCCGGAACACCTCGGCGCCGCCCAGCACGGAGGCGACCCGTGACGGATCATGTGCCGGCCGGAGCCGGGCATCGGGATTGCGATCGAGAACGTCGGACATGGTCGTCACCGTCAGATGTCGCAAAAAATGTGACACCTGTCGCGACGACTTTCAAGGGGAGATGTCTGCGGAAGGCCCGCTTCGCAGCCGCGTCAGGCCGCGGAGAGACCGGCCTGCCATTCCTCGCGGACCTCCGCCTCCAGATCATCGGCGCGCGCCGCCGCGAACCGCCGCAACCCCTCCGGTCCCAGCAGCCGTCCCAGCGCCCAGACCGCGGCGCCGCGCACCAAGGGCGAGACATCGTCCAGCAGCGGCTCGGCCGCCGGGGCCAGGGCCGGGTCGCCGCTGTTGCCGAGGGCGACCAGCACGTTGCGCAGGAAGCGGTCGCGGCCGATGCGCTTGATCGGCGAGCCGGAGAAGGCGGCGCGGAAGCCGGCATCGTCGAAGCGCAGCAGCGACGCCAGGGCCGGGCCGTTCAGCTCCGGCCGCGGCGCCAGCGCCGCCTCGCGCCCCACGGCGGCGAACTTGTTCCAGGGGCACACCGCCAGGCAGTCGTCGCAGCCATAGATGCGGTTGCCCAGCAGCGGCCGCAGCTCGCGGGGGATCGGGCCCTTGTGCTCGATGGTCAGATAGGAGATGCAGCGCCTGGCGTCGAGCCGGTACGGCGCCGGGAAGGCCGCGGTCGGGCAAATGTCGAGGCAGGAGCGGCAGGAGCCGCAGCGGTCCTGCTCCGGCGCATCCGGCGGCAGGGCGATCGCCAGGTAGATCTCGCCCAGGAACAGCCAGGAGCCCCAGTCGCGCGACACCAGGTTGGTGTGCTTGCCCTGCCAGCCGATCCCGGCCTGCATCGCCAGCGGCTTCTCCATCACCGGCGCGGTGTCGACGAAGACCTTCAGCTCGGTCTCGAAGGTCCGGTGGATCCAGCCGCCCAGCGCCTTCAGCTTCTTCTTGACCACGTCGTGATAGTCGCGGCCCTGGGCGTAGACCGAGATCACCCCCCTCTCCCGCTGTTCGAGCAGCGGCAGCGGGTCCTCGGCCGGGCCGTAATTGAGGCCGAGCGACAGCACGGTCAGGGCGTCGGGCCACAGGGTCTGCGGGTCGGCCCGGCGGTCGGCATTCGCCTCCAGCCAGCCCATATCGCCGTGCTGGCCCTCGCCGAGGAACAGCTCCAGCCGCTCCCGCAGCCTGGGGTCGGGCGTCGCGGCGGCGAAACCGGCGCTGTCGAAGCCGAGGGCGAAGGCCTCGGCCCGGATACGGTCTTTTATGGCGGCCGCGCCGGTCATCCCCGTCCGCGATAGGGCGGCACGCCCTGGTCGGGCAGCCACAGCCCGTCCGGCGCCGGCCCGCTCTGGTAGAACACGTCGATCGGGATGCCGCCGCGCGGATACCAGTAGCCGCCGATGCGCAGCCAGCGCGGCTTCATCGCCTGGATCAGCCGCTCCGCCACATAGACGGTGCAGTCCTCGTGGAAGGCGCCGTGGTTGCGGAACGAGCCGAGGAACAGCTTCAGCGACTTGCTCTCGACGATCTTCGCCGCCGGGGCGTAGTCGATCACCAGATGAGCGAAATCCGGCTGGCCGGTGATCGGGCACAGCGAGGTGAATTCCGGCGCGGTGAAGCGCACCAGGTACAGCTGCTTCGGCCGCGGATTCGGCACCGTCTCCAGCACCGCCGCTTCCGGCGAGTCCGGCAGCGCCGCGGCCTGGCCGAGCTGGGTGAGGGCTTCCGTGCCGGTCTTCGCCTTGCGGGCCATGGTCTTTCCTCAGAGAGCCGCGATGTCGCCCAGCGCCTGCTCCGCCTCGAAGTCGGCGGCGAAGGCGTCGAGCGTGCCGGCGGTGATGGCGCCGCGCAGCCCGGCCATCAGGTCCTGATAATAGGTCAGATTGTGCTGGGTCAGCAGCATCAGCCCCAGCACCTCCTCGCTGCGCACCAGATGGTGCAGATAGGCGCGGCTGTAGTTCTGGCAGGCGGGGCAGCGGCAGCTGTCGTCCAGCGGCCGCTGGTCGTCCTGATGCCGGGCGTTGCGCAGGTTGACCGTGCCGCGGCGGGTGAAGGCCTGGCCGGTGCGGCCGGAGCGGGTCGGCAGCACGCAGTCGAACATGTCGACGCCGCGGCGGACCGAGCCGACCAGGTCGGAGGGCTTGCCCACGCCCATCAGATAGCGCGGCCGGTCGTCCGGCAGCGCCGGCACGGTGATGTCGAGGGCGGCGAACATCCGCTCCTGCCCCTCGCCCACCGCCAGGCCGCCGATGGCGTAGCCCTCGAAGCCGATCGCGGTCAGCGCCGCGGCGGATTCGAGCCGGAGGTCGGGATACACGCTGCCCTGGACGATGCCGAACTGGCCGTAGCCGGGCCGGGCGACGAAGGCGTCGCGCGAGCGCTGGGCCCAGCCCATCGACAGGCGCATCGAGCTGGCCGCCACCTCCGGCTCCGCCGGGAACGGCGTGCACTCGTCGAAGGCCATGGTGATGGTGGCGTCCAGCAGATGCTGGATCTCGGTCGACCGCGCCGGGGACAGCCGGTGCTCGCTGCCGTCGAGATGCGAGCGGAAGGTCACGCCGTCCTTGTCCATGCGCCGCAGCTGCGACAGCGACATCACCTGGAAGCCGCCGGAATCGGTCAGGATCGGGCCGGGCCAGTTCATGAAGCGGTGCAGGCCCCCGAGCCTGGCCACCCGCTCCGCCCCCGGACGCAGCATCAGGTGGTAGGTGTTGCCCAGCACGATCTGGGCGCCGGTGGCCGCCACCTCCTCCGGCCGCATCGCCTTGACCGTCGCGGCGGTGCCGACCGGCATGAAGGTCGGGGTCTGGACCACGCCATGGGCGGTGTGCAGGCGGCCGGTGCGGGCGGCGCCGTCGCGCGCCAGGGGTTCGAAGCGGAACTCAGTCATCTCTGTCCGACCGGTGCAGCAGGCAGGCGTCGCCATAGGAGTAGAAACGGTAGCCCGCGGAAATGGCATGGGAATAGGCCTGCTTCATCCGCTCTGTCCCGGCGAAGGCGCAGACCAGCATGAACAGGGTCGAGCGTGGCAGGTGGAAATTCGTCACCAGCAGGTCGAGGGCGCGGAAGCGGTAGCCCGGGGTGATGAAGATCGCGGTCGACCCGTCGAAGGGCCGCACGGCGCCGTCCTCGGCCGCGGCGCTCTCCAGCAGGCGCAGGCTGGTGGTGCCGACCGAGACGATGCGGCCACCGGCGGCGCGCACGGCGTTGATCCGCTCGGCCACTTCTGCGGTCAGAACGCCGCGCTCGGCATGCATGACATGACCTTCGACCGTGTCGCTCTTCACCGGCAGGAAGGTGCCGGCCCCGACATGCAGGGTCAGGCGCACGGTCTCGATGCCGCGCGCGGCCAGCGCGTCGAGCAGCGGCGGGGTGAAATGCAGCCCGGCGGTCGGCGCGGCGACGGCGCCGTCATAACGGGCGAAGACGGTCTGGTAGTCGGCGCGGTCGCGCTCATCCGGCCCGTCCGGCCGGTCGATATAGGGTGGCAGCGGGATCTCGCCATGGCGCTGCAGCTGGGCGGCCAGGCCGGCCGGGTCGTCGAAGGCGACCTCGACCTCGCCGGCTTCGCCCTTGGCGACGATGGTGGCGGCGAAATCATCGGCGAAGCGGACCACATCGCCGGGCTTCAGCTTCTTGGCCGGACGGGCGAAGGCGCGCCAGCGCCCGGCCTCGGTCGGCTGGTGCAGCATGATCTCGATGCCCGCCAGGCCGCGCTTGCCGTGCAGCCGGGCCGGGATGACCCGGGTGTCGTTGACCACCAGCAGGTCGCCGGCGCGCAGCCGCCCTGGCAGGTCGCCGATCCGGCGATCCGTCAGGCCGTCGGCCGCGACCTCCAGCAGCCGGGCGGCCTCGCGCGGCTCGGCCGGCCGGTCGGCGATCAGCTGCCGCGGCAGGTCGAAATCGAACTCGTCGACACGCATGGCGAAGGCCGGGTCAGCCGTTCTGCAGCGCCGGCATCGGCATGAGCAGGTTCATCAGCGCCCGGAACGGCGCCAGGAACAGCAGGGCGCAGGTCAGCTTCACCACCAGGTCGCCGGCCATCAGGGTCAGCAGCGGCAGGCCGGTGCCGGCGAAGGCGATGGTGAAGAAGATCGCGGTATCGACCACCGAGCCGAGGGCCGAGCCGATGAAGGGGGCCCGCCACCAGGCGGCGCGGCGCAGCCGGTCGAAGATGTGGATGTCGAGCAGCTGCCCGACCAGGAAGGCGGTGCCGGAGGCGACGGCGATGCGCCAGTCGGCCAGCCACAGCGACAGCAGGATGGCGAGGGCGAAGCCGACATAGGCGACCTGGCGGGCGCGGCGCGGACCGAAGAAGCGGTTGGTCAGGTCGGTGACCAGGAAGGTGACCGGATAGGTGAAGGCACCCCAGGTCAGCCAGTCGTTGATCGGGAACTGGACCAGGTAGTTCGAGGCCACCACGACGATGATCATCGCGATCAGCGCCAGGCCCATGCCGCGGGTTTCGGTGCGCAAGACAGGTCTTCCAAATGCAAAACGCCCGCGGCGCAGCCCTCGGCGCCCGGGTCCGGTGGGCTTTTAGCGCAACTCGACCGGCTTGGCCACCCTTACGCCAAGCGGGGCCGCAGCACACGTCCCAGCAGGCACAGCGCGATGCCGATCACCAGGAAGGCGCCGAAGATCATGGCGAACAGGCCGGGCAGGAACCAGCGCCCGATGAAGCCGTCGATCGCCGCGTCTGCCGGGTCGGCGGGATCATAGGCGACCGGGACGCGCTGGCCGAGCGCGAAGCTGGTGCTGCGCACCCCACTGCGGAACTGCGCCGTCGCGCCCTGCCCCGTGGTGAATTCGACCACCGGGCCGGCGGCGAAATCAACGATCACCCCATTGGCGCTGGCCTGCCGGCTGCCGTTCATCTCCAGCCAGGCCAGCACGCCGGCGCCGACCAGCCCCGCCAGCCCGAGGCAAACGAACACCAGGCCGATGATCGGCAATGCCTTGACGCCGGTGACTCGTGCCATCGCCGCCTCCCCCGTTTCGCTCAGGATCTGACATAAGCCGGTATTGTGGCAATCTCCGGGACATTGTGCGGTCAGGGCTGGGCCAGCAGGAACAGCACGGCGCCGACGCCCAGCAGCAGGAACGGGCTGACCCGGGTGAACAGCAACGAGAGGCAGGAGACCGCGGCCATGGCCCAGGCCAGCACCCCGCCCTCCGCCGCCTGCAGCAGGGTGAAGGAGGCGGCCAGCACCATCCCGGCGGCGACCGGCGCCAGCCCGGACTCGACCGCGCGCTGCCACGGCGCGCCGCTGTATCGCGCCCACAGACGTGCCAGCCCGTAGACCAGCAGCGAGGACGGGGCGAAGATCGCCGCCGTCGCCACCAGCGCCCCGGCCCAGCCGGCGGCCTGCCAGCCGACCAGCGTCACCAGCAGCGATCCCGGTCCCGGCGTCATCCGCGACAGGCCGAACAGATCGAGGAAGCGGGCGTCGGTCATCCAGCCATAGACGCCGACCGACTGGCGATGGATGTCGGCGACGATGCTCTGGCCGCCGCCGACGCTGAGGAAGGACAGCGGCACGAAGACGATCAGCAGCCGCAGCAGCACATTGTCCATCGCCTCAGTCCTTTCGCGGTCGCCAGGCGGCGTAGGCAATGCTGAGCGGCGCCAGCACCGCCATCACCGGCAGCAGCGGCAGGTGCAGCACGCCGATGGCCAGGAAGGTGACGACGATGATCCCAACCGGCACGACGGAGCGGGCCGCCCGGCGCGCCGCCCGCACGCCCATCTGCAGCGACAGCCCGACCGCCGCGGCCGCCGCCCCGGCCAGGGCCAGATGGACGGAGCGGTACTGCGCGACCTCGGCGAAGGCCGCGGCGGCGGCAATGGCGACCAGCATCGCCGGCACGATCATGCCCAGCACGCCGGCCAGCGCCCCCGGCCCGCCGCGCAGGCGGAAGCCGATCCACAGCGAGAGGTTGACGACGTTGACCCCGGGAAAGGCCTGCGCCAGAGCCAGGCCGTTGAGGAAATCGGCCTCGGAGACCCAGCGCCGGTTCTGCACGAACTCCCGCAGCATCCAGCCGCTGAGCCCACCGCCGAAGCTGGTCAGCCCGATCTTGGTGAAGGCCAGGAAGATCTGCCCCAGGCCCGGCGGCCCGGCCGCCGCCTCCGCTGCGGTCTCAGCCATGCCGGCCCCCGATTCTCCGCGACGCCCTCACTCAAGCGCAGGCGCGGCGCGGCAACAAGGGGCGCGACAACGAGCCCTCCCTCCCGTCACTCGAAGCTGGCGAACTCCTGCTCGCCGCGGTTGAAGCGGGCGAGCTTGGCGAAGAAGTCCTCGAGGATCCAGCGCACGTCGATCGAATGGTACAGCTTGATCGGCCGGTGGGCGCCGGTGTGGATGTAGTGCATCTGCGGGCTGAACTCGGGCGCCGGCACCCATTCCGACACCCCGCCATTCGGGTTCAGGATCACCGACAGCGCCGGCGTGTCGCCGAGCGAGCGGTGCTCGATCGGGCCGGGATGGACCTTCAGGTTCCATTCCACCAGTTGATCGACCAGGTATTTGCCGATCGGGCCCTTGTCATAGACCCGCTCATACAGCTCGGCATAGCCGACCGCCATCATGCGGTAGACGGTCATCGGGATCTGCCAGACCTGGACCTTCGACCGCATCACCACATTGGCGGCGGCGATGTCGTTGGACAGGTTGTACTCCCGGCCGCCGGTCGGCCACGGCCCGCCGCCGATCCAGACCACGACGACATTGCGCTGGTTCAGCCGCGGCTCCATCAGCAGCGCCGAGGCCATGTCGGTGAGCGGGCCGAGGAAGGCGACGTAGAGCGGCCGCGGATCGTCCTTCATCCCCTCCTCGACGATCAGATGGGCGCCGGCCGAGGGCCTCGGTGTCCGCTCGTCCGGCAGGGGGCCCTCGGCACCGTCGGCAACCCGGACCCGGCCGGAGAGATCCATCAGTTGCAGCAGCTTGACGACCTCGTCATGGCTGTCCTTGAGGCTGGTCTTCGACTTCAGCGTGCCGAAATGCGCCGGGCTGATGCCATGCAGGTCGAGGCTCGGCGTCAGCAGCGCGTGGACGATGGTGTACTGGTCGTCCGCCTCGTTCTTGGCGTCGGTGTTGAGGATGAGGCGGGCTTTCTTCTCCGGGGGCAGCACGGTCGGTTCCCTTTCGCTGGCGCGCTCATTTCACCGCCCCGGCCATGCCGTGGACGAAGTAGCGCTGGAAGAACAGGTAGAGCAGCAGCAGAGGCGCGATGGTGATCAGCTGGCCGGCCGCGAGCAGGTCGTAGGCGGTCGAGAACTCGGTGCTGAACTGCACCACCCCGAGCGGCAGGGTGCGCTGCGCCTCGGTGCGGATGAAGATCTGGGCCAGGATGAATTCGTTCCAGGTGGCGATGCCGTCGAGGATCAGCAGCGAGACCACGGCCGGGGTGGCGAGCGGCATCACCACCCGCCGGTACACGCCCCACCAGGAGCAGCCGTCGATCCGCGCCGCCTCGATCATCTCGGCCGGGATCGAGCGGAAGAAGCCGCGCAGCACCAGGATGCCGAGCGGCAGGCCGAAGCCGAGATAGAGAAAGAACAGCCCCGGCAGGCTGTCGATCAGGTCGAGCCGCTGATACAGCAGGGTCAGCGGCACCAGCGTCATCTGCATCGGCACGATCAGGCCGAGCAGGAAGATGGTGAAGACCAAGCTGCTGCCGTGCATCTTCATCTTGGTCAGGGCGAAGGCGGCGAGCGAGCAGATGAAGATCCCGGCCGGGACCTTGAGCACGGTCAGCACCAGCGAGTTCCAGAAATAGGTCTGGATGCCGATCGCCCAGGCCTTGGCGAAGTTGCCGAATTCGAGCGACTGCGGCAGGGCGAAGGCGCCGTTCTGGGCGAAGTCCCCGGCACTCTTCAGCGCCGTGAACACCAGGATGATCAGCGGCGCGGTCCAGGCCATGCCGCCGATGGCGAGCGCGGCGTAGAAGCCGAGCGACCCGAAGCGCAGCCGGAACGGTCGGGCCGCCGTGCCGGCGAGGGAAACGGCCGCGTCGGTCATCGGGCGCGCACCATATGGCGGGTGTAGGGGACGGCGAAGACCAGAGTCAGCAGGAACAGGATCACGGCGATGGCGGTGCCGAGCCCGACCTCGTTGTGGTTGTAGGTCAGGAAATACATCCAGCTGCCCAGCACCTGGGTGCGGTTGGCGGGGCCGCCATAGGTCATGACGTAGATGATGTCGTAGACCTTCAGCGAGTTGATCGCGGTGATCGCGACTACGACCATGGTGGTCTCGCGCAGCAGCGGGAAGGTCACGTACCAGAAGCGCTGGAACCGGCCGGCGCCGTCGATGCGGGCGGCATCCAGCACCTCCCGGGAGATGGTCTGCAGCCCGGCCAGGAACAGCAGCATCGGCAGGCCGGCATTGTGCCAGGCGGCGGCGACGAAGACCGAATAGAGCGAGATTTTCGGGTCGGACAGCCAGTTGCGCTCTAGGCCTGAGAGGCCCAGTACCTCCAGCAACTGGTTCACCAGGCCGAGGCTGGGATGGTACATCCAGCTCCAGATCAGCCCGACGATGCTCATCGACAGGATCGCCGGGAAGTAGAAGACGCTGCGGAAGAAGGCGCTGCCGCGGAACCGCCCCTCGAGCGCCAGCGCCAGGGCCAGGCCGATGCCGGTCGGCACCACCAGCGACAGCAGGCTCCAGATCACGTTGTTCTTGAGCGCGATCCAGAACACCCGGTTGCGGGTGAACAGCTCGACATAGTTGCCGAGTCCCATCCAGAGCCTGTCCGGCGCCACGCCGTCCCAGCGGAACAGGCTGAGCCAGCTCGAATAGGCCATCGGATAGACCAGCACGATGGCGAAGATCAGCGTCGCCGGGGCCAGGAACAGCCAGGGCGCCAGCACCTGGTCGACCAGCTTCCGCGGCAGCCGCCGACTTGTCTGCAGGCTGGCGTCGGCCATGCCGCGGGCCTCCTGTCTCGGGTCAGTTGCTGGCGCGGCTCTTGCTGCGCTCGATCGCCTCCTGCACCTGGGCCGCCGCCTCCTCCGGCGACATCAGGTCGAGCAGCACCGAATCCTGCGCCTCGAAATAGGCGGCGACGACGTCCTGCGGCAGGCCCTGGTCGGTCAGCCGGTAGAAGCCGATCTCGCCCTGGGTCCAGGTCGACCATTGCCGCTGGATCGGCAGGTCCTCGGCCGGCAGGATGCCCTTGGTCGCGCTCGGGAAGCCGACCGCCTGCGCCGTGACCGGCGCGACCGCCGGCCGCACGACATAGCTGGCGAACAGCAGCGCCGCCTTGCGCACGTCGTCGGAGGCCTTGGCGTTGACCTGGATCTGCGACGGCGATCCCGGCACCCGCTTCGGACTCCGGTCGGTCGGCAGCGGGAAGGTGCCGTAATCGGCCGGCGCCTTACCCTCACGGGCGATGCGACTGGTCTCCAGGCTCGGCGTGTCGAACACCATCGCCGCCTGGTCGTTGTAGAGCAGCGGCATGTTGGTGGCCGGGTCGACGGTCAGGAACCCGTCCGGGAAATAACCCTTGTCGGCCCACTCCTTGAGCTTGGCGAAGGACTGGATGACCGGCTCGGAGTCCCAGGACTCGGTCATGTCCAGCAGCGCGTCATGCCCCTCCGGCCCGGCATAATGCTCGAGGAAGAAGTCGAAGAAGCGCATCGTCATCCAGCTGAACTTGCCGCCGATCGAGAACGGCGTAACGCCGTTTGCCTTCAGCGTCTCGGCGACCTTTTCCAGCTCGGCAAAAGACTGGGGCGGCTGCAGCCCGTATTTGTCGAACAGCGCTTTCTTGTAGATGAAGCCGAAGGGACCGATCTTGTTCGGGATGCCGTAGAGGTCGGCGCCGTCGCGGGTGATGTCGAGCGCCGCAGGCGTCACATTGGCCTCGACCCCGAGGGCCGCCAGCAACTCCGGCGTCAGCTTCAGCGCATGGCCGGCCCGGTTGTAGGGCGACGCCAGCGACCCGCCCCAGTTCCACCAGGCATCCGGCAGCTTGCCCGACGACGCGCCGACCCGCAGCGCCTGCTTCAACTCGTCGGTGCCGAATTTGGTGAAGTGGACAGTGACGGTCGGGTAATCAGTCTGGAAGCGCTCGATCACCAGCGGCCAGTTGTGCGAGGCGAGGCCGAAGAACTCGATCGTGACCGGCTTGGCCGGCGCCTCCTGAGCCCCGGCGGGAATGGCGACAAGGGCCGTCAGCATCGCTGCGCCCGCGACCATGAACCGACGCGTCAGAGCCTGCATGTCGCCCTCCCCCGGCGATGGAGACGTTTGCGGTCGTCTTATGTCCGGCGGTTCGGCCCGCCCGTTGGTTACCGGCATTATGGTGTGCTGGTATGATGAGTCAACCAGCAAAGTCGAACAAGTGTCGGATACGATTGAAAAGCGTCGGCGATCATGATGTATCAACAGATGTTGACACACGTGGTGGGCACGGCCATGTCTGTCTGTCGAAATGCGAACCCGACCGACGCCGGGAGACCACGATGCGGATGACCGTGAAGAAGTGGGGCAACAGCGCCGCCGTGCGCATTCCCGCTGCGATCATGGAGGTCGCGCAGATCTCGATCGACCAGCCGGTGGATGTGCGGCTCGAACGCGGCCGGATCGTCATCGAGCCGATCCTGGAGGACGGCATCGCCGGTGCCGATCTCGATACCCTTTTGGCCGGCGTCACCGACGAGAACCGGCACGAACCGGTGGATTTCGGGCCGGCCGTCGGCAAGGAAGTCTGGTAGATGGCGAAGTCGTCGGCCTATGTCCCCGACCGCGGCGATATCATCTGGATCGATTTCGACCCGCAGGCGGGGCATGAACCGGCCGGGCAGTGCCCGGCCCTCGTCCTCTCCCCGGCGGCCTACAACGCCAAGGTCGGGCTGCTGATCGCCTGCCCGATGACGACGAAGCTGAAGGGCTACCCTTTCGAGGTGCCGGTTGCGGGCCCCTCCCCTGGCGCGGCACTGGCCGACCAGGTGAAATCGCTCGACTGGCGGGCCCGCGGTGCGGTCTTCAAGGGCCGGGCCTCGGCAGACGAGGTGATGGACGTCCGCAAGAAGCTTCGCGCGTTGGTCTGATCCGCAGCCCCGTCTCGTCTGCAAGGGCAGCCTGAGAATGCCGTTGCCACGTCACCGGTCATCCTATCGCCTCACCGGTCGCGCGTCGGAGGCGCCGCGATACGACGTGCCCGTGCTCGGCTTCACTGGAGCCTGGGCATTGCTGCTCTCCTGGGACATCGCCGGCCCAGCCGGCCTGCTCCTGCCGGGCGCCGCCGGCTGGATCATGATGCTGGTCGCGCTGCTGCGCTTCGTCACCCGACCCGGCGCCGCCAGGCTGGGGGCATCCCGCGCGATGGGCCGTCTGTGGCTCGGATGCGCCGTCGCCTTCCTGCTGCTGGCCGGCGTCGAGCTGTTCCTCGGCCACGGGATGCCCCAGAGCTGGAAGGACAGCCTGGTCCAGGCGCTGCACATCCGCCGGGTGGACCGCAGCTATGGGCCATCGCCCTGAACCAGCCTCAGAACTCCTCGACGCCGAGCACGCCGGGCACCGATTTCAGCGCCGCCTTGGCCCGGCCGCCGACGGCAAAGCCGCCGGGCAGCTCGATTTCGACCTCCTCGGTCGGCGACAGCAGCAGTTGCAGATTGACCTTGCAGCGCCCCTGCCCTTCGCGGTCGAGCAGGCCGTGCAGCGGTTGGATCGCGTGCACCCCGTCGACATAGATGACGAAGCGGGCGGCGCTTTTGGCCAGGGCCTGGTCGATCGGCTCGACCGACAATGCGGTCAGCCGCAGTTCCTCGCCGCGGCTCTGGATCTCGACCGCCATGGCCAGGGCGGCGCCGACCTCCAGCAGTTGGCGGGCGGTGGCCAGGGTTTCGGCGAAGAAGGTGACCTCGAACACGCCGCTGGCGTCGGAGAAGGTGCCGAAGCACATGCGGTTGCCGGTCTTGGTCGTCATCTCGCGCTTCGCCATCAGGATGCCGGCGAGGCGGAGCTGGGTGTGGCCCATCCGCATCTTCTGGCCGATCTCGGCCGAGCGCACTGAGCCCAGGCGCTTGGTGTTGTAGGTGTCGAGCGGATGGGCCGACAAGTAGAAGCCGACGGCGTCGAACTCCTGCCGCAGCCGCTCCATCGAATCCCAGTCCGGGATGGTCGGCAGCGGCGGCGCGCTCAAGCCCCCGCCGGCCGGGCCGCCGAACAGGCCGATCTGGCCGCTGTCGCGCTCGGCCGCCACGGTGTGGGCGTAGCGCAGCAGCGTCTCGAAGGAGGCGACGACGCGGGCGCGGTTCTTGTCGATCGAATCGAAGGCGCCGGCGCGGGCCAGGTTCTCGAGCTGGCGCTTGTTCAGGAGCTTGAGGTCGAGCCGCCGGGCCAGGTCGAACAGGTCTTTAAACGGCCCGCCCTTCACCCGCTCCTGCACCAGGCTGCGCATCGCCTCTGGCCCCACGCCCTTGATCGCGCCGAGGGCGTAGCGGATAGCCTTGCTGCCGTCGGGCAGCGTCTCGACCGCGAACACCGCCTCCGACTTGTTGATGTCGGGGATCAGGAGCTTGATCTTCAGGCGCGTCAGCTCCTGCCGGAAGACGTTCAGCTTGTCGGTGTTGCCGAGATCGAGCGTCATCGACGCGGCCAGGAACTCGACCGGGTGGTTGGCCTTCAGATAGGCGGTCTGGTAGGCGACGATGGCATAGGCGGCGGCGTGCGACTTGTTGAAGCCGTAGCCGGCGAACTTCTCGACCTGGTCGAAGATGGTGGAGGCTTGGCCGGCCGGCACGCCGCGGGCCACCGCGCCCTCGACGAAGGTGGCCTTCTGGGCGTCCATCTCGGCCTTGATCTTCTTGCCCATGGCGCGGCGCAGCAGGTCGGCGCCGCCGAGCGAATAGCCGGCCAGCGTCTGCGCCACCTGCATCACCTGCTCCTGGTAGACCATGATGCCGTAGGTCTCTTCCAGGATCGGCTGCAGCGACGGGTGCAGGTAGTCGGGTGCCTTGGTGCCGTTCTTGACCTCGATGAAGGTCGGGATGTTGTCCATCGGGCCGGGACGATACAGCGCCACCAGCGCGATGATGTCGCCGATGCGGTTCGGCTTCATCCGCCGCAGCACGTCGCGCATGCCCGAGCTTTCCAGCTGGAACACGCCGGTCGCCTCCGCCCGGCCGAGCATGGCGTAGGTCGGCCCGTCGTCGAGCGGGATATGCGCCAGGTCGATGTCGACGCCGCTGGCCTTGATCAGGTTCTCGGCCACGCGCAGCACGGTCAGCGTCTTCAGGCCGAGGAAGTCGAACTTCACCAGCCCGGCCTGCTCGACATACTTCATGTTGAACTGGGTGGCCGGGACCGGCGAGCGCGGGTCTCGGTACAGCGCCACCAGCTCGTGCAGCGGCCGGTCGCCGATGACGACGCCGGCGGCGTGGGTCGAGGCGTGGCGGTACAGCCCCTCCAGCTTCATCGCCAGGTCGATCAGGTGGCGCACCGCCGGGTCGTTGTCGCGCTCCTGCTGCAGCGCCGGCTCACCCTCGATCGCCTGGGCCAGCGTGACCGGGTTGGCCGGGTTGTTCGGCACCAGCTTGCAGATGCGGTCGACCTGGCCGTAGGGCATCTGCAGCACGCGCCCGACGTCGCGCAGCACGGCACGGGCCTGCAGCTTACCGAAGGTGATGATCTGCGCGACCCGGTCGTGGCCGTATTTGTCGCGGACATAGGTGATCACCTCGTCGCGCCGGTCCTGGCAGAAGTCGATGTCGAAGTCCGGCATCGACACGCGCTCGGGATTGAGGAACCGCTCGAACAGCAGGCCGAAGCGCAGCGGGTCGAGGTCGGTGATGGTCAGCACCCAGGCGACGACCGAGCCGGCGCCGGAGCCGCGGCCCGGCCCGACCGGGATGTCGTGCGCCTTGGACCATTTGATGAAGTCCGAGACGATCAGGAAGTAGCCCGGGAAGCCCATCTTCTCGATGACGTCGAGCTCGTAGTCGAGACGGGCGGTGTACTTTTCCCGCACCGCCTCGCGCTCCTCCGCCGTCATCTCCGGCGTGTAGACATGCGCCTCCAGCCGGGCGGTGAGCCCGGCATGCGCCTGGGCCCGCAGTTCCTCCGCCTCGGTGCGGCCGGCCTCGCTCGGGAAGGTCGGCAGGATCGGGTTCCGCTTCTTCGGCATCACCGCGCAGCGCCGGGCGATCACCAGCGTGTTGTCGACCGCCTCCGGCAGGTCGGCGAAAAGCTGCCGCATCTCTTCGGCCGAGCGGAAGCGGTGGTCGCGCGTCACCCGCCGGCGGTTGGCCTCGACCACATAGGTGCCGTCGGCGATGCACAGCAGCGCGTCATGCGCCTCGTACATGTCCTCGCCCGCGAAGAAGCAGTCATTGGTGGCGACGAGCGGCACGTCCTCCTGATAGGCGAGATCGATCAGCCCGGCCTCGATCCGGTCCTCTTCCTCCATGCCGTGCCGCATCAGCTCGACATAGAGCCGGCTGGGGAACAGGGTCTTCAGGTAGCGCAGCGTGGCAAGAGCGCGTTCCGGATGCTCGGCCAGCAGCAGGCGGCCGACGGGGCCCTTGGGGCCGCCGGTCAGGGCGATGACGCCCTCGGTATGGCCTTCCAGCGCTTCGAGCGCGAGCTGCGGCGCCAGCCCCTGCTCGGTCTCCAGATAGGCGCGGCTGCTCAGCGCCATCAGATTCTCGTAGCCAGCCTCATTCTGGGCCAGCAGCACCAGGCAGTCGGGCTCGGCGATGGCCGGGCCGCCGACCCGCGCGCCCGACTCGGTCTCCGCCCGGGTGATGCTGAGGATGGTGCCGATGATCGGCTGGATGCCGTAATCCTTGGCGGCGAAGGCGAACTCCAGCGCGCCGAACAGGTTGCCGGTGTCGGTGACCGCGACGGCGGGCATCTGCAGTTTCTTGCAGATGCCGACCAGCTCCTTGATCTTGATTGCCCCTTCCGAGAGGGAATAGGCGCTGTGCACGCGCAGATGGACGAAATCGGCGTGTGGCATGCGGCTCTCCGCGGCGACGGAACGGGGGGGCAGCCCGACGGAATCGGGCAAGCCGCTATTCATAACCCAAAGGGATAACCGGTGCAGTCGACACGTTGCCCCTCCCCGCCGGATGCGGAGGCCTGCGCTACCGGTGCGCGGACAGGACGGCTTCCCGCGACAGATATCCGATCCTCGAACCATCACCGTCCTTGACGTCGAGGCCGGGAAGATCACCGGCGAGAATCAGAGCCAGAGCATGGTGGAGGCTGGCGGCGGGTCCGACGGATTCGCCTGAGTCCTGCGGCGCCGGCGGTGCCATGGCGCTCGCGACGTCGATCAGGCTCAGCCGCTTGATCGCCCGGTCCGGGCCGAGGAAGCTCTCGACGAAATCATCAGCGGGATCGGCCAGGATCGCCGCCGGCGTATCGTATTGCAGCAACCGGCCGTCGCGCATGATCGCGATCCGGTCACCCATCTTGATGGCCTCGTCGAGATCATGGGTGACGATCACCACCGTCTTGCTGACCTTCCTCAGGATCTGCCGGAACTCGTCCTGCAGCCTGACCCGCGTGATCGGATCGATCGCCCCGAACGGCTCGTCCATCAGCATGATGGCGGGGTCGGCGGCCAGCGCCCGCGCAAAGCCGACACGTTGGCGCTGGCCGCCGGAGAGCTCGTGCGGCAGGCGGCGGCGCATGACGGCGGGGTCGAGGCCGACAAGATCGAGCAGCTCGTCGATGCGCCGGTCGGTCTTCGGCCGGTCCCAGCCCAGCAGCCGCGGCACCGTCGCAATGTTCCGTTCGATCGTCATATGCGGGAACAGCCCGACCTGCTGGATGACGTAGCCGATGCTGCGCCGCAGCTCCCGCTGGTCGGACTGCGCGACGTCGCGGCCATTCACCAGCACGCGGCCGGAGGTCGGCGTCTCGAGGCGGTTGATCATCCGCATCGTCGTCGTCTTGCCGCAGCCGGACGGGCCGATCAGCGCCACTGTGGTGCCGGCCTCGATCTCCAGGTCGAGCGTGTCGACGGCGTGGCGGCCGCTGCCCTCATAGGTCTTGGTGACGTGATCCAGTCGTATCATCGGCGTCTTCCGAAGGATCGTTCCAGCCATCCGAACAGCAGCTCGGCCAGGATGGCGAGCAGGGCGATGGGCAAGGCGCCGACGAGCAGGCGCGGCATGTTCATGATGGCGATGCCGGCATTGATGAAATCGCCGAGGCCGCCGCCGCCGATGAACGATGCCAGCGCCGCGCCGCCGATGACCTGGATGGCGCTGGTCCGGACCCCCGCCAGGATCGACGGCACGGCCAGCGGCAGCTCGATCTGCCACAGGATGTCGCGGCGCCCCATGCCCATGCCCTGGGCGGCATCGAGCAGGGCTGGGTCGATCTCGCGGATGCCGATCATGGTGTTGAGAAGCAGCGGCGGGATCGCCAGCACGATCAGGGCGACGACCGAGGGCAAGAGGCCGATGCCGAGGAACGGCATGGCCGCCGACAGGATCGCCAGGCTCGGGATCGATCGCAGCGACCCGGCGACATTGACCGCGACGAAGGCGGCACGCGGCGACCTGGCGACGAGCACGCCGAGCGGAATGGCGATGGCCAGCGCGATCCCGAGCGAGATGGCGCACATCAGCAGATGGCGGTTGAAGGCGCTGAAGAACACGCCCGGATTGGCCGTGATCCAGTGGAAGGCATCGATCACGATCATGCCGCCGGCCTGCCGCTGCGGCGGCGCAGGATCTTCTCGATCGACGCGAACAGATAGTCCGTGGACAGCGCCAGAGCCGAGGTGAGGAGGCCGCCGGCGAGGATCTTTTCCGGAAACCGCTGGTCGATGCCTTCGAAGATGATGACGCCGAGGCCGCCGGCATTGATGTAGGCGGCCACGGTGGCGATGCCGATCACCGTGACTGCAGCGATGCGGATGCCGCCGACGATGAAGGGCATGGCCAGCGGCAGCTCGACCTCCCAGATCCGGCGGGCGGTGCCGTACCCCATGCCGTGCGCGGCATCCAGCACGTCGCGCGGAACCGCCTGGAAGCCGAGCCCGATGTTGCGGATCAGGATCATCAGCGAATAGGCGACCAGGCCGGTGATGGCCGGCGCCGAGCCGATCCCCATGACCGGAATGAACAGGGCGAACAGCGCCAGGCTCGGAATCGCGAACAGGATTCCGGCCATGATGACGATCGTGCTGAACGTCCTCGGCCGACGGGCAGCCCAGATGCCGACGATCAGCGAGATGACCAGCGCGATCCCGACCGAGGAGAACACCAGGCCGAGATGCTCGAGCAGGGCCTCGAACAGCCGATCGATGTTCTTCGGCACCCACTTCATCGGGCGGCGTCTTTCACCATGCTGCCGCCAGCCGCGCGTCGGCCTCCTGCGCCCGCTTCGGCAGGGAGTCGTAGGCCGCGACATCCGGCTCCACGAATTGCGAGAGGCCGAGAGACGCCAGAACGCTTTGCCCCTGGGCGCCGCGATGCGCCCGAAGCAGCGCCTGCCTCAGCGCCGCGATCCCGTCGGCCGGCTGATGGCGGGAAGCGACGAGCAGCGGGACGGGAGTCGCCGGCGTCGTCGCGACAATCTGCAGCGGCGCCAAGGCCTCCGGCTCATGCATCTCCAGCAGTTGCCAGGCATAGGCGTCGATCGCGCCGACATCGATCCGGCCGGTCGCGATCGCGTCGACGACGCCGTTCGGATTGAGCAGCGGGCCGACCGTCTTCACCCCCCTCCCCTGCTGCGGCAAGCCGGCGAGGAAGGCCCGCGGCGCGTGATAGCCCGATTGGGAATCGCGCACCGTCCAGCCCCAGCGCAGGGCCGGAAGATCGGCGGGATCGAAGGCCGCGTCCCTGGCGGCGACGATATGGCTCGCATAGACCGGCCGGCCGTTCGCCCAAGGGGCTGTCGAGACCGGTGCCGCCAGGGCGACCGGCCGCTCGTCGGCGGGGAGCCGGGAGAACGGATAGCCGCACATGAAGACCGCGCCCAGGTCCGGCCTGGCCCAGAGCTCCGACAGGGGAGCGGGAGCGGCGTGGGCTATGACCTCGAGGCGGATGCCGGCCTCCTCGGACAGCCAGGCGAACAGGTCGTCCCAGAGCCCGCGGACCTTCGGGCCGACATTGTACATCCGGGAGCAGGCCACGATCGCCATGCCGGTCACGCGAACCGCAGCCGCTGGCCGATCTTCAGCGCCCTGGCCTTGTCGACCATGGCCGCGCCGAGCGCGACATCGGTGGTGCTGAGGCCGCGGTGCCAGAACAGGATGGTCTCGTCGTCGCTCTCCCGACCGGGCTTCAGGCCGCAGACGATCTGCCCGATCTCCGCATGCAGCGTCTCCGCCGTGACCTTGCCTTCGTCGACATGGCGGCGCAGCGCCCCGAACGGCCGCCCGGGGCCGCATTGCCCCCAGTCGTCGACCACAACCTTGTCCATGATGTCGGTGAGATCGAACTCCAACGCACTCATCGTGCCGTAGGGCACGACGAAGGCGCCCTGCTTCACCCATTCGGTCCTGAACAGCGGCGTGGGCTCGGGCAGCCGGCTGGCCTCGACCATGATGTCGGCGCCCTTGAGGCAATCCTCCCAGCTGTCGGTGACGATGATCGTCTTGCCGAGATCCCGTTCGAGGCGCTCCGCGAAAGCATTCCGGCTTTCCGGGCGGCGGGAATGGACGCGGATCTCGTCGAAATCGAACAGGTGGTCGAGCAGGCGGACATTCCAGTACGAGGTGCCACGGGCGCCGATATGGCCGAGCACCCTGCTGTCCTTGCGGGCGAGGTACTTCGCGCCGAGCGCCGTCACCGCGCCGGTGCGCATGTCGGTTATCGCGGTCGCGTCGACGATCGCCTTCGGCATGCCGGTGTCGGGATCGAACAGGTTCAGCACCGCCATCTCGGAGGGCAGGCCGATCTTGTAGTTGTCGACGAAGTCGCCGACGACCTTGACCCCCGCGTAGCCCAGCGATTTGACATAGCCGCGCAGCACGTTGAAGTGCCCCTTGTCGGAGCTTTCGGGCACCAGGTGGACGCGCGGCTCGATCACCGTCTCGCCGCGGCCCTGCGCGTCGAGCGCCTTCTCCACCGCCGCGAGGATCTCGTCATTGGAGAGCGCGAGCGCCTTGGCATCGAGCGCGTTCAGGTAGTCGATCCAGATTTCCTGCATTCCGGTCTCCAGAGATGGGCGCACTCCGCCGGGCGAGGCGGCAGGATCGGCTCCTGCCGCCCCTTCGGAGGTCAGGGCAGCAGCCCCTTTTCCTTCAGGAAGGCCTCGGCGACGTCCTTGGCCTCCTCATGGTCGTTCTCGACCTTGGCGTTGAGGGTCCGCATCGTGGCGTTGTCCAGATGGGACCCGAGAGAGTCCAGGACCTCGGCCACCTTCGGGTTGGCGTCCAGGATCTGCTGGCGGACGACCGGGGCGACGTAGTACGGCGGAAACAGGCCCTTGTCGTCCGCGAGCGGGACGAGGTCCTGGGCGCCGATCTGCCAGTCCGTGGCCGCGCCGTTGACGACATCGACCTCCTTCTGGGAGAGCGCGTCGTAGCGCAGGCCGAGCTTGGCGAACTGCTTGAATTCCTTGAATTCCGCGTTGTAGACGCGCTTCAGCCCAGGCAGGCCGTCGGCCCGATCGGGGAATTCGGCGCCGCCGCCGAACACCAGCGTGTTCGCCACCTTGGCCAGGTCGGACAGGCTCTTCAGGCTGTCGGCGTCGGCGGTCTCCTTGCGGACGACGATGACATAGCCGTTGTTGATGCCCGTCGGCTTCAGCCAGGTCAGGTTGAACTGCTTGGCGTAGAAGGACTTGACCTCGTCATAGACCTTCGCCGCATCGGTGGACATCGTGCCCTTGACCACCGCGGACAGCGCGGTGCCGGTGTATTCCGGATAAAGGTCGATCTCGCCGGTGGTCAGAGCCTGGTGGGCGATCAGGGTGCCCCCGAGATTGATCTTGCGCTCCACCTCGAAGCCGGCGTGTTCCAGCAGGGCCGCATACATCTCGGCCAGGATGTACTGCTCGGTGAAGTTCTTGCTGCCGACCTTGATCGGGTCCGCTGCTGCGGCAGGCTTGAAGGCAAGGGCCGCCATCACCGCGGCGGCGACGGCGGACAGGATCGACAGTCTCATCTTCATTCTCCCTGTTCGTTATGCGTGAAGGGCCCCTGAGAGTTGCGGATGAGCTCCGCTATTCGTTGGAAATCGGCGCCCTGGGCGCGGTCCTCGACCAGCGGCGGCACATGCTGGCGGATCAGCCGGTGGGCCTCCTTCGTGCCCGCGCCCAGCCCGGTCTCCACGCCGCGCAGCTCCACGGCCTGGGCGGACGCGATCAGCTCGATCGCGACCAGGAAGCGCAGCCGCTCGACGATCGCCTCGGTCTTCGCCAGCACGCTCGGCGCCAGCGACGCCTGGTCCTCGACCCCGTCCGCCACGGGGATCGGCGTCAGCGAGGCCGGCGCCGCGAGGTGGCGGATCTCCGCTTCGAGCAGCGAGACCGTCTTCTGGACCGTGGCGAACCCTGCCCGGCTCGCGCCGAGCGGCGTCAGGAACCGCGGCAGGTCCGACATCCCGGCCGACATGATCTTCATCGTCCGCCAGGCGGTTCCCGCCGCACCATGCGCCATCGCCTGACCGAGCCGTTCCCAGGCCAGCACGAAGGCGGTCAGATCGAAATTGCCATGCGACAGCATGAGCCCTTCCGGCACCAGCACCACCGGATTGTCGCCGGAGCTGGTGATCTCGATCTCGGTGGCGGTCCGCGCTTCGCCGACCGCGTGCAGCAACGCCCCCCAGACCTGCGGCGCGCAGCGATAGCTCAGCGGGTCCTGCACCCGCCGCGCCGCGCCCTCGGCTAGGAGGGAGCTGCCGGCCAGAAGCGCCCGCAGCCGGTCCGCCACCACGCGCTGGCCGAAGGCCGGCCGCGCCGCCAGCGCGCGGTCGTCGAGGGCCGTCACATTGGCGCGGAAAGCTTCGAAATTGAGCGCGACCGCCGCCAGCGACCAGTCGAACAGCCGCTCGATATCCGCCAGGCACAGGCAGGCCTTGCCGACCGACAGGCTGTTGGCGACGACGATGGCGTGGCCGTCCTTCGGGGCCAGTCGGAGCGGTTCCAGCCCCGCCCGGCGCAGCGCCTCGCCGGCCGCCATCACCGCGCCGCCGAACTCGGCCTCGCCCTCGCCGAGCAGGGCGCAGCCCAGATGCGCCAGCGGCGCCAGATCGGCCGCGCCGATCGAACCGAGGGACGGCACCACCGGATGGAAGCCGGCGTTCAGCGCCGCGACGATGCCGGAGAACACCGGCAGCGACACGCCGGCGCCGCCGGCGGCCATGCCGGCGATGCGCACCGCCATCATCGCCCGCACCGCTTCGCGCGCCAGAGCGGGGCCGACCCCGACGGCGCGGCCCAGCGGGACCCGTTGCTGGAACGCCACCAGATCGTCGGTCGCCAGGCGCGTATCCACCCCCGCGCCGAGCCCTGTCGTCAGGCCATAGACCGGCACATCCGACGCGGCATAGCGGTCGACGACGGCACGGGCGGCCAGGATCCTCGCCTCGATTTCGGGGGAGATCACCACGCGGGCATCGTGCCGGGCGATGGCGACGATGTCGGCGATCGTCGGCGCCGTGGCGGTGAAGGACACGATGGGGGCGACCGCGGTCACTCGTCTCTCCCGTTCAGAAGGGCGGCCGTCCTGGCCGGGCCCGATCGCGCTTCCAGCCGGTACTTGTCGCCGGGGTAGGACAGCAGCGCGCAGGTCACCACCGCGTCGCCGGACCAGGTGCGGCGGAAGACCCTGAGGCATGGCTGGTCGGGCCTGCTGCCGAGCAGCTTCCGCACCCGGGCATCGGGCCTGACCGCTTCGACGAAGTGCTCGAACGCGGTGATCGGCGCGACCTTGGTCAGATATTCGTTCGGGGTGATGCGCGTGAAGTCGTTGGCCAGGTAATCCGGCGCCACGGTCGGGTTGACGTAGCGCTCCTCGACCTGGATCGGCTGGTCGTCCTCCGAATGGACGATCAGCGAGTGCATCACCTCGACGCCCGCCTTGAGGTCCAGGGACTGCGCGACAGCGGCATCCGCCTTGATCCGGTCGGCGGTCACGACCTTCGCCGTGTGGCGGCGGCCGCGTCCGGAGATCTCGTCGGCGATGTTCCGGATCTGCAGCAGGTCGACATCCTGCCGCTGCGACGAGACGAAGGTGCCGAGGCCCGTGGTGCGCGTCAGCACCCCCTCGAACATCAGCTCCCGCAGCGCCCGGTTGGCGGTCATGCGGCTGACGCCGAAGGCGGACACCAGCTCGTTCTCGGAATAGACGCGATCGCCGGGCTTGAACGTGCCTTCGGCGATCAGCGCCAGGATCGCGTCCTTGATCCGCAGGTAATGCGGCGCCTCACCCGCCGGCTTGGTCATGCCAGCCTCGCAGTGCCGAAGTCGAGGACGGTCACGCCGCGCGCGGGAACCCGGGCACGGAACCTGATGTCCTGACCCTGCCGCCAGATGTCGAATTCCAGCCCGTCGCCCGGCAGCACCGGCGCGGTGAAGCGGGCGGCGATGAAGCCGACATCCGCGAGCGCTCCGGCCCCGGCGATCCGGCCGACCGCATAGCCCGCGTAACCGAAGGTGCAGAGGCCATGCAGAATCGGCCGCGGGAAGCCGGCGCGCGCGGCATAGACCGGGTCGGAATGCAGCGGGTTGAGGTCGCCGTTCAGCCGGTACAGCAGGGCGGCATCCTCCGGCACGGCGATCGCAAACACGGCATCCGGCGCCCGGGCCGGAACCGGCGCCAGCGGCTCCGGCGGCGTGCCCGCCGATCCGCAGCCGCCGTCGCCGCGGCAGGCATTGGTCTGGACGATGGTGGCGACGAGTGCCTCGTCCGCCAGCGTGACGATCGCCCGTTCGAAGGTCGCGAACATGCCCTTTTCAGGACCTCGGTCGACGATCGCGGTCATGCGGCTCCGCGACAGCAGCGGGGTGTCGACCGGGACCGGCCGATGGATCGTCAGGCGGTGCTCGGCATGCACCAGCCGCTGCCAGTCGATGCCGGCATCCTGCAGCCACGGGCCGGGATGGGCGACGACATTCGCCAGGGTCGGCGCCGGCAGGAGATCGCGCTCCTGGGTCCGCCGCAGATGAGCTTCGTCCAGCGGCTCGGTCCCGTATCCGACGCTGAGGGCATAGAGGATGGCGTCACGCACCGCCACGGTCTGCCGGGCCTCGGGGGCCGGAAACTCCATGATCGTTCGGGCGGACACGGCCATGGTCAGCTCCGGGCGGCAGGCTTGCGCGTGCCGCCGGCGAGGCGGATGCCGCCATCCACCGACAGCAGCTCGCCGGTGACGAACTCCGCGCCTTCGACCAGCCAGACCACCGCGCCCGCCACATCCTCCGGCGTCGCCACCCGGCCGAGCGGCGCGGTGGCGGAGAAGCGGGCCGCCAGCGCGTCATAGGCGTCGGTGCCCAGGGTCTGGCGCATCCAGCGGGTGTCGATGACGCCGGGGCAGACCGCGTTGACACGGATCTCCGGGCCGCAGGTGCGGGCCAGCGCCTTGGTCAGCGCGTTCAGCGCCCCCTTGGACGCCGTATAGGCCAGGGAGGAGCCGCCGCCGGTGAAGGCGACGTTGGAGGAGACGTTGACGATCGCACCGCCGCCGCCGGCGCGCATCGCCGGAAGCACCGCACGGCACATCTGATAGGCGCCGACGACGTTGACGCCGAACACCTTCTGGAAATCCGCCGCCGACAGCGTCTCCAGGTCGAAGGGATCGGACGCCACGGTCACGGCGGCGTTGTTGACCAGGGCATCCAGCCGGCCCCAGCGATCGACCGCCTTCGCCGCCATGGCCCGGCAGGCCTCGTCCTCGGCGACATCCGCCTGCACCACCTCGACCTCGGCGCCGAGCGCCCGGCAGGCCGCGGCGGTCTCCTCGGCCTCGTCGCGGCTGCGCGAATAGTTGACAACGACCCGGGCGCCCCGCTCGGCGAACATCCTGGCGCAGGAGGCCCCGACGCCGGTCGCCGATCCGGTGACGATGACGACCGCACCGTCGATATTCATGGGGTGTCCTTCATGGCGGAGTCGCGGAACAGGCGGGCGTCCATCTCCGCCAGCCCGTCCGCGATGGCGACGCCCGGCGGCAGGCGGTCGATCACCTGCGCCTTCGCATCGATGCCCGGCGCGACCTCGGTCAGGGTCAGGCGGCCGTCGACGACCTGGAACACCGCACGCTCGGTGACGACGACCTGGCGCTGGCCCGCAGGGGCCGCGGCGGGGTCGGAGCTGACCTGCCCGACCCGTTCGACGATCTTGCAGGACCGCCCGTCGACGGCGATCGAAAGCCGGCCGTCCTCGACCGCGATCTCGGCGCCGCCATGCGAGAACGAGCCCATATAGACGACGGCGCCCGCCGTCTGGGCGATGTTGGTGAAGCCGCCGACGCCGACGATGGATTGGCCGAACCGGCTGACATTGACGGCGCCGCGGATGTCGACCTCGGCCATGCCGAGGAAGGCGATGTCCAGACCGCCGCCGTCATAGAAGTCGAACTGCGAGGCTTGCGGGATGATCGCGCTGGGATTGACCGCGGCGCCGAAGGACAGCTCCTCGGCCGGAATGCCGCCGATCACGCCGGATTCGATGGTGACGGTGTAGTCGTCGAACTGCTCTTCGCCGGCGATCCGGCCGATGCCGGCGGCGATGCCGATGCCGAGATTGATGGTCGGATGGTCCCGGCCCAGCAGCTCCAGGAAGGCGCGGCGCTGGATGACCTTGTCGACCGACAGCGGCAGCGGCGCGAGGCGGCTGGCGGCGGCCCGGTGCCGGCCGGTATAGGCGATGTTGTCGGTCTCGCCGAAGCTCACCCCGTGCTCGGCGGGGTCGTCGCAGACCACCACATAGTCCACCAGCATGCCCGGGATGCGCACATCCGCGGCCGGCAGCGAGCCGCGCTCGGCGATGCGTTTGACCTGGACGATGACGATGCCGCCGGAGTTCCGGCCGGCCTGGGCCATGGCCAGCACATCGACGGGGAAGGCCTCGTCCTCCAGGGTGATGTTGCCGTCCTCATCCGCCGTGGTGCCGCGCAGCAGCACGCAGTCGAGCGGCATCGCAGGGTACAGCAGCCACTCCTGGCCGCGCAGGCTGACCCGCTCGACCAACTCGGCCGTCGTCCGCGCATTCAGTCGGCCGCCGCCATGGCGCGGGTCCATGAACGAGCCGAGGCCGATGCGGGTGACCACGCCAGGCTGGCCGGCGGCGATGGCGCGGTAGAGCTGGGCGATGACCCCCTGGGGCCAGCAATAGGCGTCGATCCTGTCCTGCAGCGCCAGCGCGCCGAGGCGGGGGGTGCCGCGCCAGCCGCCGGCGATGACGCGCCCGACCAGCCCCTCATGGCCGAAATGGCCCATGCCGCGGGTCTTGCGGTCGCCGGTGCTGGCGGCGAACAGCAACGTCAGATCGCGGGGAGCGCCTTCGGCCTGGTAGCGCCGCTCGACGGCGGCCGAAATCGCCTCGGGATGGCAGCACCCGCCGAAACCGGACGCGGCAACGGTCATGCCGCTGCGCAACAGCCCCGCCGCCTCGGAGGATGTGATGACCTGCATCGTGCGGCCCCAATGTCCGACAACTTGTATATACAGGCGTGAACGGGGCCCGTTTGCAAGGCACTAAAGTGCGATGGCTAAAAATTCAGCTGTCAGGGCCACAACAACCGACGCCATGAAGACGTCGAGCGATCCGTCCGGATCACTCGTACCGAAGCGCTTCCACGGGATCGAGCCGCGCGGCCCGCCAGGCGGGGTAGATCGAGGCCAGCAGCGACAGCGCCAGTGCCATGCCGCAGACCAACACCACCTCGCCCGTGTCGATCTCGGTCGGGATCCGGGTGAGGTAATATTGCCGGGGGTCGAAGATCGGCGTGCCGGTCAGTTGCTGCAGCCCTTGCCGCAGCGTTTCCAGGCTGTCGGCCAAGGCGATGCCGAGGCCGAGCCCGGCCAGGGTGCCGATGACGCCGATGGTGGCGCCGGCCAGGAAGAAGATGCGCAGGATCGACCCGCGCGAGGCGCCCATGGTGCGCAGGATGGCGATGTCGGCCCCCTTCTCCTTCACCAGCATGATCAGGCTGGAGATGATGTTGAAGGCGGCCACCAGCACGATCAGCGACAGGATCACGAAAATCACGTTGCGCTGTCCGGCGACGATGTCGAGGAAGCCGCTCAGCGCCTGCTTCCAGTCGAAGAAGCGGATGCCGGGGCCTGCGGCCTGCTGCAGGGGCGCAGCGATCTCGCCGATCCGGTCCGGGTCGCGGACCATGAGGTCGAGCCGGGACACGCCCTTGAAGCCGAGGAAGGATTGCGCCGCCGGCAGCGGCAGCACGGCGACGCCGCTGTCGAACTGGTAGAGCCCGGCATCGAAGATCGCGACCACGGTGAAGGCGCGCGCCGTCGGGCCGGCGGACTGCTCCCCCTGCCCTGCGGCGCCTGGCGCCAGCAGCGTCAGCTTGCCGCCGAGGGAGAGGCCGAGCTTCTCGGCCAGGCCCCGGCCGATCGCCACCGCGTCGCCGCCGGCAAAGGCGCCCGGCGCCTGCAGCTCCAGGGCCTGGGCGATCAGCGGCCGGGCCAGGAAATCCTCCGGCTGCTCGCCGCGGATCTGGACGCCGGCCGAGGCCTTGCCGGCGCTGGCCAGCGCCTGGGCCTCGATCACCGGCACCACCCGGGTGACGCCGTCGACCCCGCGCAACCGCCCGGCCACGGCCTCGTCATCGGCAATCTCGCGGCCCCCCAGGGGCACGGCGCTGACATGGGCGTTGAAGCCGAGGAACCGCGCCAGCAGCTCGGTCTGGAAGCCATTCATCACCGAGGTGACGGTGATCAGCGTGGCGACGCCGATGACGATGCCGAGCAGCGAGAAGCCGGCGATCAGCGAGACGAAGCCCTGGCCGCGGCGGGCCCGCAGATAGCGGAAGGCGACGGTGCGTTCGAAGGCGTTGAACATCGGATAGCTCCTACACCCGCCGGTACAGCAAGGCACGTCCTGATGGAATCAACTGCAGCAGGATGTCGAAGTCGGCGACATTCGCCGTCAACACGGCCAGGCCGAGCTTTTGCGCCTGCAGGAACAGGGTACAGTCTTGCAGGGCGCGCATCTTGTGGTCGGCGGCATAGCCCTGAAGGCGGCACAGCATCCCGGACAGCAGCGCCGCCCGCCCCAGAACACCCGGATCCGGTGCGAAGACCCGATGAGGCGCCATCGTCTTGATCACCAGGCGGATCTGGGCGATCGCCACCGGCGTCCGGATATCGGCCGGATTCAGTGCGCCGACGGAGTGCATGAGCTCCTGGACCGCGACCGTCGAATGGTTGGCTTGGCGATGCCCAAGAAGTTGCCTCAGCTCCGCCGGCACGCGCCCTTGCATCCGGTCGATATAGACACTGGTGTCGAACAGGAGCCCCGGTCCGCCGATCGGGTTGCCATCGACAAAAGGGAGGCGATCATCGGGCCGCCGCGCGAGCGTCCGCTGCGGATCGAGACGAGCCCATCGCAGCGCGGCATCGAAGTCGAAATCGGCCACTCAGTATCCGAGCTTCAAGTCCGGGTCCACCGTGCCCTCGATCTCGTCGAAAACGCGAAGAAAGTCGTCCTCCAGGGCGATGCTGGCCAGGGCGAATTCGATGAGCTCGGTGTCGGCCTCGATCCCGGTCAGCCGCTTGGCTTCGGCGACCAGCTTCGGGCTGACCCGGACACCGATGCGGCCGCTCTTGTCCCTTAGAAGGCCGGACCGTTCGGCCGCCGCCATTACTGACTCAAACCGGGCCCTGCCAATCTCGAGCTGCTGATTGTGCGCCTTCTTCGCGGTAGCAGGCATCGATCTTTCCCTTGTTGAACATAACGAAATTCTGTTCAACATACGCGCCTGCACAATCGGCGACAAGCTACCGCGCCGCCAGCACGCCGTCGCGCATCTCCACCACCCGGTCCATGCGCGCGGCCAGCTCCAGGTTGTGGGTCGCGATCAGAGCGCCGACGCCGGTCGAGCGCACCACCTCGACCAGCATCTCGAAGACGGCGTCCGAGGTGGTGTGGTCGAGATTGCCGGTCGGCTCGTCGGCGATCAGCACCTTCGGCGCATTGGCCAGGGCCCGGGCGATGGCGACGCGCTGCTGCTCGCCGCCCGAGAGCTGGGCCGGGCGATGCTCCAGCCGGCCGGCCAGGCCGACCCGGGCCAGCAGATCGCGACCCCGCCGGCGCGCGGCAGCCCGCGGGTGGCCGGCGATCATCTGCGGCAGCACCACATTCTCGATGGCGCTGAACTCCGGCAGCAGGTGGTGGAACTGGTAGACGAAGCCGATAGCGGAGCGGCGCAGCGCCGTGCGCGGCCCGTCGCCCAGCCCGTCGCAGCGCTGGCCGGCAATGGTGATGGTGCCGCCATCGGGCTGCTCCAGCAGGCCGGCGATGTGCAGCAGGGTCGACTTGCCGGCGCCACTGGGGCCGACCAGGGCGACGATCTCGCCTCCGGCCAGCGACAGCTCGGCGCCGCGCAGCACGTCCAGCCGGGTCTCGCCCTGGTGGAAGCTGCGGCGGATCCCTTCGAGGCGAAGCACCTCGGCGGCGGTGGTCATGGCGGGCTCACTCATAGCGCAGGGCCTCCACCGGATCGAGCCGGGCCGCCCGCCAGGCCGGGAAGATCGAGGCCAGAAAGGTGAGGCCGATGGCGAGGAGGCAGACCGCCACCACCTGCCCCGGATCGACCAGGGCCGGCAGCGAGGCCAGGAAGCTGAACTCGGCGGCGAAGGTGCCGGGCCCCAGCACGTTCTGCAGCCATTGGCGGATGGCGTCGATATTTGCGGCGAGCCCGAGGCCGAGGGCGAGCCCGGCCAGGGTGCCGACCGTGCCGATGGTGGCGCCGGTCAGGAAGAAGATGCGCAGGATGGCGCCGCGCGAGGCGCCCATGGTCCGCAGGATGGCGATGTCGCCGCCCTTGTCCTTCACCAGCATCACCAGGCTGGAGATGATGTTGAAGGCGGCCACCACGATGATCAGGGTCAGGATGATGAACATCGCGCTGCGCTCGACCTGCAGCGCCGTGAAGATGGTGGCGTTGGCGTCGCGCCAGTCCGTCACCTTCAGGTCGGGCCCAACGATCTCGGCCACCTTCGCCCGCACGGCGTCGAGCCGCTCCGGGTCGGTGGTGAAGATGTCGAGGCCACCGGCCTGGCTCTTCAGCTGGTACAGCAGTTGCGCCGCCTCAAGCGGCATGTAAACCGTCGCGGCATCGGCCTCCTGCAGCCCGGTGGTGAAGATCGCGGCCACGGTGTAGGTCTTGGCCCGCGGCACCAGGCCGAAGGCGGTGCGGTTGAAATGCGGCGTGATCAGCGTCAGCTCGTCGCCGAGGCGGACGCCGAACTGCCCGGCCAGGCCGCTGCCGATGGCGATCACCTCGGTGCCGGAGAACTCCTCCGGCTTGTCGATCAGCAGCGACCGGGCGATCGCCGGTCGGTCCAGGAAATCCGCCGGCTCGACCCCGCGCACCGTCGCCGGCGCGCCCTGGAAGGTGGTGAAGTCGGAATCCCGGCTGACCAGCGCCTGGTCCTCGATCACCGGCGACACCCGCACCACGCCGGGGATCTGCCGCAGCCGGTCGGCCAGCGGGCCGTAATCCGGCAGGCCGGCGCCGGCCGCGGCGCTGACCTTGAGATGGGCGTCGAGGCCGAGCACGCGCTGCACCAGCTGGGCGCGGAAGCCGTTCATCACCGACATGACGATGATCAGCGTGGCCACGCCCAGCAGGATGCCGGCGAAGGAGAAGCCGGCGATGACGGAGATGAAGCCTTCCTTCCTGCGGGCCCGCAGGTAGCGGAAGGCGACTTTCCGTTCGAAGGCGTTGAACATGCAGGCGCCGGCCGTTCCCGGCCTCAGCCCTTGATCCGCGCCACCACGGCGTCGAGCGGCAGTTCGATCTTCTCGCCGGTGGCCCGGCGCTTGATCTCGGCCACGCCGTTGGCGGCGCCGCGCGGGCCGATCACCACCTGCCAGGGCAGGCCGATCAGGTCCATCTCGGCGAACTTCGCCCCTGCCCGCTCGTCGCGGTCGTCATAGAGCGGGTCGAGGCCGGCGGCCTGGAAGCGCTGGTACAGGTCCTGGGCCGCCGCATCGCAGGTCGCATCGCCCGGCTTCAGGTTGATCAGCCCGACATCGAAGGGCGCCACCGCATCCGGCCAGATGATCCCGGCCTCGTCGTGGCTGGCCTCGATGATGGCGCCGGCCAGGCGCGACACGCCGATGCCGTAGCTGCCCATCTCGACCGGCCGCGGGGCGCCGTCCGGCCCGGCCACGGTCGCGCCCATCGGCGCCGAGTATTTGGAGCCGAAATAGAAGATGTGGCCGACCTCGATGCCGCGCCGGGTCTGCAGCTCGGCCTCCGGGACCGGGCAGTTGGCCGCGTCGTGCATCTCGTCCGCCGCGGCGTAGAGGCCGGTGACGCGGTCGACGAAGGCGGCGAGGTCGTCCTCGGGACCGAGCTGCCGGGCCTCGGTGTCCAGCTCCAGCAGCCGCGGATCGACATAGACCTGGCTCTCGCCGGTCTCGGCCAGGATCTGGAACTCGTGGCTCAGATCGCCGCCGATCGGGCCGGTGTCGGCCTTCACCGGCACCGCCTTCAGCCCCAGCCGGGCGAAGGTGCTGAGGTAGCAGACGAAGAACTTGTTGTAAGAGCGCCGCGCGGACTCGTAGTCGATGTCGAAGCTGTACGCGTCCTTCATCAGGAACTCGCGGCCGCGCATCACGCCGAAGCGGGGGCGCACCTCGTCCCGGAACTTCCACTGGATGTGGTACAGGAGCTGCGGCAGCTGCTTGTAGCTCTTGACCGAGGCGCGGAAGATGTCGGTGACCATCTCCTCGTTGGTCGGGCCGTACAGCATGTCGCGGTCGCTGCGGTCGCGGATGCGCAGCATCTCCTTGCCGTAGTCGTCGTAGCGGCCGCTCTCGCGCCACAGATCGGCCGGCTGGATCGTCGGCATCAGGATCTCCTGACAGCCGAACCGGTCCTGCTCCTCGCGCACCACCTGCTCGATCTTCTTCAGCACTCGGAAGCCCAGCGGCAGCCACGAATAGATGCCGGCCGCCTGCTGCCGGATCATGCCGGCACGCAGCATCAGCCGGTGCGACACGATCTGCGCCTCGCTGGGATTCTCCTTCAGGGTGGGCAGGAAGAACTGGGACAGGCGCATCGAGCGGGCCTTCGTGTGGAACCGTTGGGAACGTCAGGCGCGCGACTTTAGGGAAGGACCGGCGGCCTGTCCATGCGGGGTTCCATGGGCCGACGAATCTGCCGATGACTGCCGCGTTCCCTTCACATGCGGCGATCGGGGGCGGTCATCGGGCTTCACCCGGACTCTCTTCTTCCTCCGGCGGCAAAACTGCTCCCTCCGGATCAGCCGCGTCCGATCCACCGCCCTCTGACTGCGGCGGCGTGGACGCCACATTCGATATCCGGTCCTCTTCGATCGCCCGGGGCACCGTCTGGGTGTAGACGAGCACGGTGAACAGGGCGCTCTCCGCGTCGGTCTCCAAAGTGGCTGCACGTTGCGCGATCAGATCGGGCAGGTCGGCGATCGGGATCGGCTCTTCCGCTGCGACCACCTCCCCGTAGAACGCGTCCAGTGCAGCCTCTACCCGCTCATGTCCTTCGCTGCCTTCGGTCAAAACCTCGCTTGGTTTCTGCTTCCTTGTGCCGTATTGCATTTCGTAAATATAGCACAGACCCAGACAAAATATGCTTGAGATCACTGTATTGACGAAGATACGGAGCGCTTCATTCGGAATCGCATCCTGCCCGGCTGGGCCCAGCCGCGCTCCCCCATTGAGCGCCAGAAATGTATTGAACGCCAGAACGAATGCAAAGAACTTATTGCTGTCGTTGGCAACCGCAAATGCTGAGCTCAGCAGTTCCTTGGGGCTCTTCTCGAGCAATTCCTTATTCGATTTCCACTCGGCCTCGTATTCGAGCGGGCCGATGGCCCCGAATTGGTTGCCCGCAACCAATTTGACGAGCGGCGGCGTCAGGACGTTGTAACCGACCAGCGCTCCGGCCCAAAAGACACCGATCTGGGCTCCTCTTCGGATGAGGTCGCCGGCATTCTGGTCTGCAAACCCGCCGGGCCCGACGTAATCGTTTGAATATGACCACGCTGTGGCAGGAATGAAACTCAAGGTGAATGTGGTGGCCCCCGCCATATATACCCCGATTTTTCTCCAACCGGTTGGATCGACGCCGGCCAGCTGCGGCACCTTCATCGTCCTGAATGTCTTCAAGATTTCAGTGAAGGTGGCATAGAAGGCGGCGCCCACCGTCGCCGGCGCAAGGCTGGCGGCGACGTCGTAGCTTCTCGCGAATCCGATACCGCCAAGCATGGACAAGGCATAGATGAGATCTCCGATGGTCGCATCCCAGTTCTGGTCTTTGGCGTTCAAGGCAGCCGAGGTCAGCATGATGAGAGAGCTGACGGCCTGACCTGTGTAGTAGACGCCTTCGGCAAGCCCGGTATTTTGGTCAGGTTGGCCGAGCTTCAGCGACTGAGCGGTCAAGGATTGGAAACCTGGCCGGAGACCGAAACCCAGGAGGCTGATCAGGCCCGTCGTCTTGGCGACCTGCCAGAAATTGAGCCCCCAGCGGATAGCGGCATTCTTATCGGACGGTCTCGCGCCAATCTGGTTGATGATATGCCGGACGGCGGCCTGGACCGCCTCGAGGTCCGGAGCGGGCTGTGCCGGATCGTCCGGGTCAGTCCGAGCGCCCATGAAGGCTACGAAGTCGGGATCTTTGAAGACGGCGTCCACCTTCCGGGCCAGTTCGAGGTCGCGGCTGAGCAACTCGGTGACCGCCGCCGTCACCTCCGCCCCGGACGGCAGCATCTCGATCCACTCGCCCCCCGGAGCAGGCTGCGGCGATGCTTGATGTCCACCGCCGCCGTCCCCGGCCTGGGACGATTCGGGGAGGTTACCACCGGCGCCAGAGCTCGTCAGGGCATTGAGCCAGCTGATAAATCTCGGCTGGTTCGCCAAGTCGGCGTGACCGCTCCGGCCTGCGCTCCCTTGTCCGCTCCCTGATGCATCCGCCATCGGCCTGTCCTCCGTTGCTGTGCCCTCAGAGCCAACTGTTGAATCAGCGTGGAATACTGAAGGGATGATTGAACGAACCCGCCGGCGCGGGATGCGAGAGGATCGTGGTTGTGAGCAGCCCCGAGACCGGAATGAGTGGACGGAAGCGGCCGAGATCGCCAGCCCCGGTTTTGGTATGGTTCAATGCGCGACCGGAATGAATGGCCCCCGCACTGCGCTGCGGCGATCGATGCCGCCGGCTTGCGCAATCGCCCATGGAATAGCCTTCGGCCTCATCGCCTAGGTGGGCGTTAAAGCGCTCGCCGACTGCGTGTGGGATATCGATCCGGCCACGCGATGCCAGCCGATTTGTTTGTGCACAAATTTGCCTTGATCAGACCGCATGGGGGGCATGCGATTCTGCGTGACAGCCCCGTTTTTCCTCGCTAAGGTCCGCCTCGCCTGAACAAAAAGAATGACAAGGGCAGGCTCGAGTTTAGGGAGGAAACTGTCGGGAGTGCCGACAGGACTAAAGTCCGTCGGACACAATTAATAAGACAGGTTTTCGACCGGCAGGCGCTTCGGCCCTGCCGTTTTTTTGTGCATGGATACGTATGCCGCGACGAGCGGCAAGAGGGTGCATACCGACGGTCTTTGAGGGGGCCGCTTGTATCAGCCCCCGCGCCGCCAGGGCGGGTCCAGCTTCAGGATCGTGGCGTAGACCGGGCAGGCAGGATGGTGCGTGCCGGACAGGTAGCCCAGGCTCATCAGGAACTCGCCGACGATCTCGCCGCCGGTGAAGCGGAAGGTCTTCTTGAACAGCTTCACCCACTCCGCCTTGGTCAGCGGGTGATGGGCGTCGAGCCAGGCGGCGAAGCTGCCGTGGCTCTCCCGGATCGCCTGCAGCCGCTTGGCGTTGTCGATCGCGGCGTCGACCTTCAGCCGGTTGCGGATCACCCCGGGATCGGCCAGCAGCCGGGTACGGTCGGCGTCGCCGAAGGCCGCCACCTTGTCGATGTCGAAGCCGGCATAGGCGCGGCGGAAGGTCTCGCGCTTCTTCAGCATCAGGTCCCAGGACAGGCCGGCCTGGTTGATCTCGAGGATCAGCCGCTCGAACAGCACCGCATCGTCGCGCGCCGGGAAGCCGTATTCGGTGTCGTGATAGGCCTTGTGCAGCGGGTCGCGCTCGGCGAAGGCGCAATAGGTCTTCGCCGGCGCCGGGCCCGTCACTGCTGCGCTCTCGTCCATGATTCCGCCCAGTCCCGGAAGGAGAACACGTTCTCGGTGATCAGGATGTCGATCACCACCCATAGCACGATGGTGATGGCGGTGGTGATCAGCACCTTGCGCCACATCCGCGGATTGGCCGGCGCCCCGACCTGGTGGCCCGGCTGCGCATCGTCGACCTCGGGCCGCACGCCCCAGGGCAGGACCATGAAGATCACGGTCCACCAGATGATGACGAAGACGACGATGCCGCTGACCAGGCCCATGCGGTCCCTCCCGGAGTGTCTGCCCTCTTACCCGCCTGATCCGACGGGCGACATGGGTCTTTTCGTCCTGGCCGGTCTGCGCCGGCCAGAGGCCGGTTGGAGATGCGCTGGCGTGAGTCGGCTGGTGGTGGCTTCGAGAACCGGAGCGCAGCGCACATTTGGTGCGTGAGCACCGGAAGCGGAGAAGACGCCGCCAGACGGCCGCGCCAGTAGCATATCCGAACGGCCTCTCAGACCTGCTCGATCTCGGTCAGGGTGCCGGCGAGGTCGGCCGGGTGCAGGAACAGCACCGGCTTGCCATGGGCGCCGATCTTCGGCTCGCCATCGCCGAGCACGCGGAGGCCGGCAGCGACCAGACGGTCCCGCGCGGCCCGGATGTCCTCGACCTCGTAGCAGAGGTGGTGGATGCCGCCCTTCGGGTTGCGCTCCAGGAACTTCGCGATCGGCGAGCCCTCGCCCAGCGGGTGCAGGAGCTCGATCTTGGTGTTCGGCAGCACGACGAAGACCGTGGTCACGCCGTGCTCCGGCAGGTCGACCGGCGCCGACACCTCCGCCCCGAGCGTCTCGCCATAGAGCCGCACCGCCGCCGCCAGGTCCGGCACGGCGATGGCGACATGGTTGAGGCGGCCGATCATGGTCAGAGCCGGACCAGATGGACTTCGGTGACCGGCTTCTTGCCGTGCCAGCTGCGGATCGTGCGCCGCACCGTCACCCGCGCCGCCTCGGTGATCGCCGTGTCGTCGTTGCGCTGGGCCCGCGGCAGCGACTCGATCGCCGAGCGCACCTCGTCTCCAACCTCGGCCTCGCTGTCGGCCTGGTCCTCGGCGTCCTCGATGCCCAGCAGCGCCACCCTCGGGTCGGCGGCCAGCCGCCCGTCGCGATCGAGCACCAGGGTCACCACGGCGGCGCCGTTGTGGATGATGCGCTGGCGGTCGCGGATCGCCTCGCCGCCGATCGGCACCAGATGGTGCCCGTCCAGCGCCAGCTTGCCGTGCTCGACATTGTCGACGATCTCGAGCGGCCCGGGCGCCAGGCGGATCAGGGCGCCGTTGCGCGGCACCAGGGTCTGCTTCACCTGCCCGGCCTCGGCCAGCGCCGCATGGGCGCGCATGTGCCGCTCCTCGCCATGCACCGGCACCACCGCCTGCGGCTTCAGCCACTGGTAGAGGGTGGTCAGCTCGTCGCGCGCTGGATGGCCGGAGCAGTGCACCATGGCGTCGTCCGGCGTGATCAGGGTGATGCCCTGCCCCACCAGCGCGTTCTGCACCCGGCCGATCGCCTTCTCGTTGCCCGGGATCTCGCGGGCCGAGAACACCACCGTGTCGCCGGCATCCAGCGTGATGTGCGGGTGGCTGTCGCCGGCGATGCGCGCCAGGGCCGACCGCGCCTCGCCCTGGCTGCCGGTGCAGATCAGCACGATCTTGTCGCGCGGGATGTAGCCGACCTGGTCCTCGCGGACGAAGGGCTCCGGCAGGTCGTTCATGTAGCCGGTGCTCTGCGCCGCCTCCATGATCTTCCACAGCGACCGGCCGACCATGGCGCATTGCCGCCCGGCCTGCTGCGCCGCCAGCGCCACACTGTGGATGCGCGCGACGTTGGAGGAGAAGCAGGTGACGACGACGCGGTTCGGCTGGGCTGCGATCACCTCGGCCAGGCCGCGGCGGACCTCCTCCTCCGAGCCGGAGCGGCCGGGGTTGAGGGCGTTGGTGCTGTCGCCCATCACCGCGACCACGCCCTCCTCGCCGAGCCGGCGCAGCTTCGCCTCGTCGGTCACGGCGCCGATCTGCGGCGCCGGGTCCAGCTTCCAGTCGCCGGTGTGGACCACGTTGCCGTGCTTGGTGCGGATCACCAGCGCGTTCGGCTCCGGCACCGAATGGGTCATGGTGATGAAGCCGACGCCGAACGGACCGATCTCGACATCGCCGCCCAGCGGCACCTCGATGATCGGCACCTGGTCGGCGAAGTCGGTCTCGCGCAGCTTGATCCGAAGCACCGCGGCGGTGAAGGGCGTGGCGTAGATCGGGCAGCGCAGATCGGGCCAAAGATGGGTGATGGCGCCGATATGGTCCTCATGCGCGTGGGTGATCACGAGCGCCAGCAGCTTGTCGCGCCGCCGTTCGATGAACACCGGGTCGGGCACGATCAGGTCGATGCCCGGGACCGATTCGTCGGCGAAGGTGACCCCGCAATCGACCATCAGCCAGTGGCCCGCATGACCGTAGAGATACAGGTTCATCCCGATCTCGCCGGCGCCGCCGAGCGGCAGGAAGTAGAGGGCGTCGTCGGGGCCGTTGGCGCCGGCCGCGGGAGATGCATTCATGTGGTGGTGTTTCGCTCGTAGATGAGGCGCAGTCCGCGCAGGGTCAGTTCGCTGTCGATGTGGTCGATCATATGGGTCGCCTGGGCGAAAACGCTACCGAGGCCGCCGGTGGTGATCACCGTCACCGGCGGCGTGCCGGTCGGCGACAGCTCGGCCTTGATGCGGGTGATCAGCCCCTCGATCATGCTGAGATAGCCCCAGAACATGCCGGATTGCATGGCGCTGATGGTGCCGTAGCCGATCACCTGCTCCGGCCGCACGATCTCGACCTTGGGCAGCTGGGCCGCCACCTTGTGCAACGCGTCGAGCGCGAGCTGGGGTCCCGGGGCGATGATGCCGCCGACGAAATCGCCATCGGCGTTGACGACGTCGAAGGTGGTGCCGGTGCCGATGTCGACCACGATCAGCGGCTTGGGATAGGCGGCGCCGGCGGAGACGGCGTTGACCAGGCGGTCGGCCCCCGCCTCGCGCGGGTTGCGCAGCAGGTTCCTGATGCCGAGCTGGATCTCGGGATCGCCGACCCGCATCGGGTCGGTGCCGAAATGGTCGCGGCACAGCTTGGCCAGGTTGAAGGTGGCGGCCGGCACCACGCTGGACAGGATCGAGCGGGTGACGTCGACCGGCCGCAGCCCCCGCATCTTCATCAGCGAGACCAGCCAGACGGCGTATTCGTCGGAGGTGCGGCGGCTGTCGGTGGCGATGCGCCACTGGCCCTTCTGCTGCGCCCCGTCGAACACCGCAAAGACGATGTTGGTGTTGCCCGCATCGATGGCGAGAAGCATCTCAGCCCCTCCCGAAAAAGACGTCGCCCGCCGTGATGCTGTGCCGGCCGGTGTCGGTGCGCAAGATAAGAGCGCCGCTGGAGCCGATCTGCTCGAACACCCCTTCCAGCGTCTCGGTCTCCAGCCGCACCTTGATGCGGGCACCGAGGCCGACGGCGCGCGCCAGCCAGGCGGCACGGGTGGCGTCGAAGCCCCCTGCCCGCCATTCCGCCAAGCGCCGGTCCAGCGCCGCAACCAGCCGCTCCAGCAGCGCCTCGACCGTCGCATCCCTGGCGCCGGCGGCGTGCAGGCTGGTGGCGTTGTAGTCGGCGAGCTGGGGGTGATGGGCGACGTTCACCCCGATGCCGGCAACGATCCAGTCGACCGATCGGTCCGGGGCGATCGCGGCCTCCAGCAGGATGCCGCACATCTTGTCACCGGCGATCTGCACGTCGTTCGGCCATTTCAGCTTGGGCTCGAGCCCGAAGCTTGCCACCGCGTCGGCCACGGCGACGCCGACCACGAAGGTCAGCTCCCCGGCCCGGCTGAACGGCACCTGCGGCCGCAGGATGGCCGAGCAGTAGAGGTTGCCTTCCGGCGCGGACCAGGCACGGCCACGCCGGCCGCGAGCCGCATCCTGCCGCCGCGCCGAGACGATGGTGCCATGCGGGGCGCCCGCCACCGCGAGCGCCCGTGCCTCGTCATTGGTGCTGCCGACGCTGTCCCTTGCGTCGAGCCGCCATCCTGGTGGCAGTGTGACTGGGGGTGGGAAGTCGGGCATCAGCCCCCGAACAGGCTGGCCGCGGCGGCCTGGGCAGCCCCGGTCAGCGGCGCCGGCAGCAGCCAGAACATGACGATGAACAGGGTCGAGACGGCGAGGATCGCCGGGATGGCGGCCCCTTCCGGCTTGTCGAAGGCAACCTTCGGCTCGTCGAAATACATCACCCGGATGATCTTCAGGTAGTAGACCGCCGACACCACGCTGGCCAGCACGCCGATGACCGCCAGCACGATGAAGCCGGTGGTGCCCTGCTCGATCACCGCCTTGAACACGTAGAGCTTGGCGAAGAAGCCCGCCAGCGGCGGAATGCCGGCCATCGAGAACATCATGATCACCAAGGCGAAGGCCATGCCCGGGCTGGACTTGCCGAGGCCGGCGAGGTCCTGGATCCCCTCCACCTGCTTGCCGTCGATCCGCATCGACAGGATCACGGCGAAGGCGCCCAGGCTCATCGGGATGTAGATCGCCATGTAGACGATCACGCCGGTGATGCCCTGCTGCGTGCCGGCGGCGAGGCCGAGCAGCGCGAAGCCGACATGGCCGATCGAGGAATAGGCCATCAGCCGCTTGATGTTGGTCTGGGCGATCGCGGCGAAGGCGCCAAGGATCATCGACAGGGCCGAGGCGACGACGATGATCTGCTGCCACTGGCTGGTGAGATGGCCGAACGGTTCCACCAGCACGCGGACGAACAGCGCCATGGCCGCCACCTTCGGGGCCACCGCGAAGAAGGCGGTGACCGGGGTCGGCGCGCCCTCATAGACGTCCGGCGTCCACATGTGGAAGGGCACGGCCGAGACCTTGAAGGCCAGGGCGGCGCAGACGAAGACGAGACCGATGATGACGCCCATCGAGGCGCCGCCGAGCACGACGCCCTGTCCCGCCTGGCCGGACAGGGCCTGGGCCAGCGCATCGAAGCTGGTGGTGCCGAGGAAGCCGTAGATCAGCGAGGCGCCGTACAGCAGCAGGCCCGAGGACAGCGCGCCGAGCACGAAGTATTTCAGCCCGGCCTCGCTCGACCGCTCCGAATCGCGGTTGAAGGCGGCGACGACGTAGAGCGACAGGCTCTGCAGCTCCAGGCCGAGATAGAGCGAGATCAGGTTGTTGGCGCTGATCATCAGCAGCATGCCGACGGTCGCCAGCACGAACAGCACCGGATATTCGAAGCGCGACATGCCCTCATGCTCGAGATAGTCGAGCGACATGATCAGGGCCAGCGCCGAGCCGATCAGCACCAGGATCTTCATGAACACGCCGAAGCCGTCGGCGACGAACATGCCGCTGAAGGTCACGGCCCGGCCGCCGGGCGCCATCAGCAGCAGGGCGGCGGCGATGATGAAGGACATCACGGCCAGCGAGGCGACGATCCGGGTCGACTTCTCGCCCAGGAAGACACCGATCAGCAGCAGCGCCATGCCGGCGCAGGCCAGGAAGATCTCCGGCAGGGCCGGCATCAGATCGGGAAGAGACACCATGGCGATCGGATCCCCGGCTCAGCGGACGGCCAACGCGACCGCGTCGGCGCGGCCGAGATCGGCGTGATATTGGGTGATGAGGTGGTCGACCGAGACCGACATCACGTTCAGGAAGCTGGACGGGTAGATGCCCATCCACAGCACCACCACCGCCAGCGGCACGAAGATCGCGATCTCGCGCGGGTTGAGATCGGTCATCTTCCGCACATCCTCGCGCGTGATCTCGCCGAAGATGACCTTGCGGTACAGCAGCAGCATGTAGGTGGCGCCCAGCACCAGGCCGGTCGCGACCAGGGTCGCGACCCAGGTGTTCACCTGGAACAGGCCGAGCATGATCATGAACTCGCCGACGAAGCCCGAGGTGGCCGGCAGGCCGACCGAGCCGAGCAGCATGATGAAGAAGAATACCGCGTATTTCGGCATGTTGTTGGCCAGGCCGCCATAGCGCGCGATCTCGCGGGTGTGCAGCCGGTCATAGACCACGCCGACGCAGAGGAAGAGCGCCGAGGACACAACACCGTGGCTGAGCATCTGGAAGATCGAACCTTCCATGCCTTGCTGGGTCAGCGAGAACATGCCGGCGGTGACGAAGCCCATATGCGCGATCGAGGAATAGGCGATCATCTTCTTCATGTCCTCCTGCGCCAGGGCGACGAGGGAGGCATAGATGACCGCGACGATCGACAGGCCGTAGACCAGCGGCGTCAGCAGCGCCGTCGCCTCCGGCAGCATCGGGATCGAGAAGCGCAGGAAGCCGTAGCCGCCCATCTTCAGCAGCACGCCGGCCAGGATCACCGACCCTGCGGTCGGCGCCTCGACATGCGCGTCCGGCAGCCAGGTGTGCACCGGCCACATCGGCACCTTCACGGCGAAGGAGGCGAACATGGCCAGCCATAGCCAGACCTGCATGTCGTAGCCGAAGTCGGTCGCCAGCAGGGTCGGGATGTCGGTGGTGCCGGCCTGGACGTACATGGCCAGCAGCGCCACCAGCATCAGCACCGAGCCGAGCAGCGTGAACAGGAAGAACTTGAACGCCGCATAGATCCGACGTTCGCCCGAACCCCAGATGCCGATGATCACGAACATCGGGATCAGCACGCCTTCGAAGAAGACGTAGAACAGCACGTAGTCGAGCGCGCAGAACATGCCGATCATCATGGTCTCGAGGATCAGGAACGAGACCATGTACTCCTTCACCCGGCTGTGGATGCTCTCCCAGCTGGCGAGGATGCAGATCGGCATCAGGAAGGCCGACAGGACGACGAACAGCACCGAGATGCCGTCGACGCCCATGTGGTAGGCGATGTTGAGATCCGGGAACCACGCCACCTTCTCTTCCATCTGGAAGCCGACCGCGGTCGGGTCGAAGCCGAGCCAGATGGCGATCGAGAGGGCGAAGGTGACGAGCGTGGTCCACAGCGCCACCCAGCGGGAGGTGGCGGCCACGGCGGCGTCGCTGCCGCGAGCCAGCAGCAGGATCAGGGCTGCCCCGACCAGCGGCAGGAAGGTAGCGAGCGAGAGGATCGGCCAGTTACCCATGAGTCACTCTCACATCCGGCCGCCGAAGACATACCAGGAGACCAGCGCGACCACGCCGATCACCATGACGAAGGCATAGTGGTAGACATATCCGCTCTCGAGCCGGCTGGCCCGCCGGGCGACGCCGATCGAGGTGGCGGCGATGCCGTCCGGCCCGAGCCGGTCGATGATCGCCCCGTCGCCGCCCTTCCAGAAGACGCGGCCCAGGACGAAGGCCGGCTTGACGAAGAGGGCGTCGTAGATCTCGTCGAAGTACCACTTGCGGAAGAACAGCTGGTGGATCGGCTTGAACGCCCGCACCGTCGCGCCCGCCAGGGATGGCGCCTGAATGTAGTAGACCCAGGAGGCGGCGAGCCCGACCAGGCCGGCGAACAGCGGCAGCAGCTTGACCCAGAGGGCGACGTGGTGCGCCGCCTCGATGCTGTCCTGGGCGGGCAGCACCAGGATCGCCTCGCGCCAGAAGTGCTCGCGCCCCTCGCCGACGAAGACGTCGTAGCCGATCAGGCCCGCCAGCACCGCGCCGGCGCCGAGGATCAGGAGCGGCACCAGCATCACCGGCGGGGATTCATGGACATGGTCCATGGTGTGGTGGTCGGCGCGCGGCTTGCCGTGGAAGGTCATGAACAGGAGGCGGCCGCTGTAGAAGGCGGTCATCACCGCCGCCAGGATGCCGAGCCAGTAGGCGAAGGCCCCGACATTGGTGTGGGCGGCCCAGGACGCCTCGAGGATCATGTCCTTCGAGTAGAAGCCGGCGAAGCCGAACACGCCGGGGATGCCGATGCCAGCCAGCGCCAGGCTGCCGATCCACATCAGGGCGTAGGTCCAGGGAATCAGCTTCCAGATGCCGCCCATCTTGCGCATGTCCTGCTCCCCGCCCATGGCGTGGATCACCGAGCCGGCGCCGAGGAACAGCAGCGCCTTGAAGAAGGCGTGGGTCAGCAGGTGGAAGATCGCCGCCTGGTAGGCCGAGACGCCGATGGCGAAGAACATGTAGCCGAGCTGGCTCATGGTCGAATAGGCGATGACCCGCTTGATGTCGAACTGGGTCAGGCCGATCGTCGCGGCGACGAAGGCGGTCAGCGCACCGATGACGGTGACCACCGCCAGCGCATCCGGCGCGTATTCGAACAAGGGCGACATGCGCGCCAGCATGAAGACGCCGGCGGTGACCATGGTGGCGGCATGGATCAGGGCCGAGACCGGGGTCGGGCCTTCCATCGCGTCCGGCAGCCAGGTGTGCAGGCCGAGCTGGGCCGACTTGCCCATGGCGCCGACGAACAGCAGCAGGCAGGCGGTGGTCAGGGCCGGCAGGTCCATGCCCAGGAAGTTGATCCGGGCGTCGACCAGATGCGGCGCGGCGGCGAAGATCTCCTCATACCGCACCGTGCCGAAGATCTTGTAGACGGCGAAGATGCCCAGCGCGAAGCCGAAGTCGCCGACGCGGTTGACCAGGAACGCCTTCACCGCGGCGGCCCGGGCGCTCTCCTTCTCGTGCCAGAAGCCGATCAGCAGGTAGGAGGCCAGGCCGACGCCTTCCCAGCCGAAGAACAGCTGCACCAGGTTGTCCGCCGTCACCAGCATCAGCATGGCGAAGGTGAACAGGCTGAGATAGGCGAAGAAGCGCGGCTTCGAGTGATCGTGCGACATGTAGCCGACCGAGTAGATGTGCACCATCGCGGAGACGGTGTTCACCACGATCAGCATCACGGCGGTCAGCGTGTCGAACTTCAGCGCCCAGTCGGCGACGAAGGTGCCGCTGCTGATCCAAAGCAGCAGCGAATGGGTGCGGGCGTTGCCGTCGATGGCGACGTCGAAGAAGAGCCACCAGGAGATGATCGCGGCGACGCAGACGGCGAGCGTCGTCACGGCCATCGAGGCGCGGTCGCCGATGAGGCGGCCGAACAATCCTGCGATCAGGAAGCCGGCCAGCGGCAGGAAGATTGCTGCGATGTCCATCGGGGGCGCCTCAGCCCTTCATCATGTTGATGTCCTCAACCGCGATCGAGCCGCGGTTGCGGAAGTAGACGACGAGGATCGCGAGGCCGATCGCCGCCTCGGCGGCGGCGACGGTCAGCACGAACAGCGCGAACACCTGCCCCACCAGGTCGCCGAGCGCGACCGAGAAGGCGACAAGGTTGATGTTGACGGCGAGCAGCATCAGCTCGACCGACATCAGGATGACGATGACGTTCTTGCGGTTCAGGAACACGCCGAAGATGCCGAGCGTGAACAGGATCGCCGCGAGGCCGAGATAGTGCCCGATTCCGATCGTCCACATGGCGTCAGGCCCCTTCCCCGGTGCCGATCTTCTTGATCACCATCACCTCCTCGCGGCGACGCGCGAGCTGCTGTGAGATCACTTGGCGGCGGACGCCGGCGCGGTGGCGCAGGGTCAGCACGATCGCCCCGATCATCGCGACCAGGAGGACGAGGCCCGCGGCCTGGAACGGATAGGCGTATTGCGTGTAGATCAACTGGCCGAGCGCCGCCGTGTTGGTCGGGCCCGCCTTCGCGGCGCCCGTGGCCAGGATCGACGGGCCGCCGACCGAGCCGTAGAGCAGGAACAGCTCGACCAGCAGCACCAGGCCGATCAGCGCGCCGATCGGCAGGTAGCGCAGGAACCCGGCCCGCAGCTCGGCGAAGTTGATGTCCAGCATCATCACGACGAACAGGAACAGCACCGCGACCGCGCCGACATAGACGACGACCAGGATCATCGCCAGGAACTCCGCCCCGATCAGCACGAACAGCGCCGCCGCGTTGAAGAAGGCGAGGATCAGGAACAGCACTGAGTGCACCGAGTTCCGGGCAGTGATCACCATCCCGCCAGAGACGACGGTGATCAGCGCGAATAGATAGAAGGCCAAGGCCTGGATGGTCATCTCACGGTGCTCCCTGTCGTCCCCTTGCGGACGCTCGAGGTCACGATTGCTCTACCCCTCTCGCGGCCTGGCTCCCGATGCAGGGGCCGGGCCGAATCCCCGGGCGAGGTGGCGCGGCGGGTCTTACCGGTACGGCGCGTCGACCGCAATGTTCGCGGCCAGCTGCGCTTCCCAGCGGTCCCCGTTCTGCAGCAGCTTCTCCTTGTTGTAGAAAAGCTCCTCGCGCGTCTCGGTGGCGAACTCGAAGTTCGGTCCCTCGACGATCGCATCCACCGGGCAGGCCTCCTGGCACAGGCCGCAATAGATGCACTTGGTCATGTCGATGTCGTAGCGCGTCGTGCGGCGGCTGCCGTCGGCGCGCGGCTCGGCCTCGATGGTGATGGCCTGGGCCGGGCAGATCGCCTCGCACAGCTTGCAGGCGATGCACCGCTCCTCGCCGCTGGGATAGCGGCGCAGCGCGTGCTCGCCGCGGAAGCGCGGGCTCAGCGGACCCTTCTCGAACGGGTAGTTCAGCGTCGCCTTCTGCTTGAACATGTAGCTGAAGGTCAGCGCCAGCCCGCCCAGGATTTCCTTGAGCAGCAGGCTGCGGGCGGTGCGGTCGATGAATGCCATGGTCTCGGCCTCTCAGTTCGGCAGCCAGCCGAAGGCGGTCAGCACGCCGGCGGTGATCACCACCCAGGCCAGCGAGAACGGCAGGAACACCTTCCAGCCCAGGCGCATCAGCTGGTCGTAGCGGAAGCGCGGCAGCGTCGCCCGGACCCAGATGAAGACGAACAGGCAGAAGAGGATCTTCAGCACGAACCAGATCACGCCCGGGATCCAGGTGAAGGGCGCGATACCGAAGGGCGGCAGCCAGCCGCCGAGGAACAGGATGGTGGTCATCCCGCTCATCAGGATCATGTTGGCGTATTCGCCGAGGAAGAACAGCGCGTAGGTCATGGACGAGTACTCGACCATAAAGCCGCCGGTGATCTCGGATTCGCCCTCGGGCAGGTCGAACGGCGCCCGGTTGGTCTCGGCCAGCGCCGAGATGAAGAAGATCACGAACATCGGGAACAGCGGGATCGCGAACCAGATGGTCTGCTGCGCCTTGACGATGTCGGAGATGTTGAGCGAGCCGACGCAGAGCAGCACGGTGATCATGACGAAGCCGATCGAGACTTCGTAGGACACCATCTGCGCCGCAGACCGCAGGCCGCCGAGGAAGGCGTATTTCGAGTTCGACGACCAGCCGGCGATGATGATGCCGTAGACGCCGAGCGAGGAGATCGCGAACAGGTACAGGACGCCGACATTGATGTCGGCCAGCACCCAGCCGTCGTCGAACGGGATCACCGCCCAGGCCACGAGGCTGAGGAAGAAGGTGATCATCGGCGCCAGGATGAACAGCAGCCGGTTGGCGCCGGACGGGATGATCGTCTCCTTGCTCAGGAGCTTGATGCCGTCGGCCAGCGGCTGCAGCAGGCCGAAGGGACCGACCACCATCGGGCCCTGGCGCAGCTGCATCGCCGCCATCACCTTGCGCTCGGCCAGCGTCAGATAGGCCACCGCGATGATCAGCGGCAGGACGATCGCGACGATCTGAAGGACGACGAGGATCGTCGGCCAAGCGTATCCGCTCCAGAAACCCATCGCGCTACTCCGCCGCCGCTTTGTGCTGGCCCAGGATCTCGTCGATGCACTGCGCCATCGTCTCCGAGGCGCGGGTGATCGGGTCCGTCATGTAGAAGTTCTCGACCGCCGAGGCGAAGGGCGCCGAGCCCATCGCACCCTCGGCGCCGAAGGCGCCCCACTCCCCCGCTGCCTGGGTATCCGGCGTCCCGAAGACCGGGTTCACCGCGACCAGGCGTTGGCGCACCTCGCGCAGGCTGTCATAGGGCAGCTTGCGGCCCATCGCCTCGCTGGCGGCGCGCAGGATCTTCCAGTCCTCGCGGGCCTCGCCCGGCGGGAACACCGCCATGCGGGCCTGCTGCACGCGGCCTTCGGTGTTGACGTAGGTCGCGTTCTTCTCGGTGTAGGCCGCGCCCGGCAGGATCACGTCGGCGCGGTGGGCGCCGCGGTCGCCGTGATGGCCCTGATAGACCACGAAGGCGTTGCCGAGGCGGCCGGTGTCGATCTCGTCGGCAGCGAGCAGCCAGACGAAGTCGATCTCGCCCTTGCTCGCGCCGTCGAGGATGCCGACGACGTCACGGCCGCCCGGGTCCGGCAGGAAGCCGAGATCCAGGCCGCCGACCCGTGCCGCCGCGGTGTGCAGCACGTTGAAGCCGTTCCAGCCGCCGCGGACCAGGCCATAGGTCTCGGCGATCCGGCGGCAGGCGGCCAGCACCTGGGCGCCGTCCTCGCGGGTCAGGGCGCCCTGCCCCACGATCAGCAGCGGCGCCTTGGCGTTGCGCAGCACCTCGGCGAAACCGTCGGTGCCGTCGGCGATCGCGGCCAGCGTCTCCGGCCCGGCGCCGAGATGGCGGGTGCGGTAGGTCAGGTCGGCATCCGGGCCGACCACGCCGACGGTCAGGCCGTTCTTCAGCCAGCGCTTGCGGATGCGGGCGTTGACGATCGCCGCCTCGGAGCGCGGGTTGGTGCCGACCAGCAGGATGACGTCGGCCTGCTCGATCCCGGCGATGCCGCTGTTGAACAGATAGGCGCCGCGCGGCCCGGCCGGCAGCTTCGCCCCGTCCTGGCGGCAGTCGAGATTCGGCGAGCCGAAGGACGCCATCAGGTCCTTCAGCGCCACCATGGCCTCGGCGTCGACGGTGTCGCCGGCGATGGCCGCCATGCGCTTGCCGTCCAGCCCCTTGGCCTTGTCGGCGATGGCCTGGAACGCCTCTGCCCAGCTGGCCGGCTGCAGCTTGCCGTCACGCCGGACATAGGGCCGATCGATGCGGCGCCGCTTCAGCCCGTCGACGGCGAAGCGGGTCTTGTCGCTGATCCACTCCTCGTTGACGTCCTCGTTCAGCCGCGGCAGCACGCGCATCACCTCGCCGCCGCGGGCATCGATGCGGATGTTCGAGCCGATGGCGTCGAGCACGTCGACCGTCTCGGTCTTGCGCAACTCCCAAGGCCGGGCGCTGAAGGCGTAGGGCTTGGAGGTCAGCGCGCCGACCGGGCAGACATCGACCAGGTTGCCCGACAGCTCGGACGCGATCGCCTGCTCGACATAGGTGGTGATCTCCATGTGCTCGCCGCGGTTCACGCCGCCGAGCACCGGCACGCCGGCGATCTCGTCGATGAAGCGGATGCAGCGGGTGCACTGGATGCACCGGGTCATGAAGGTCTCGATCAGCGGCCCGAGATACTTGTCGGTGACCGCGCGCTTGCCTTCGGTGTAGCGGCCCCGGTCGAAGCCGTAGGCCACGGCCTGGTCCTGCAGGTCGCACTCGCCGCCCTGGTCGCAGATCGGGCAGTCGAGCGGATGGTTGATCAGCAGGAACTCCATGATGCCGCGGCGCGCGTCGCGCACGACATCGGTGTTCGTCTTGATCACCATGCCGTCGCCGGCCGGCATCGCGCAGGACGCGATCGGCTTCGGCGCCTTCTCCATCTCGACCAGGCACATGCGGCAGTTCGCCGGCACCGAGAGCTTGTCGTGGAAGCAGAAGCGCGGCACCTCGATGCCGAGGCGCTCGCAGGCCTGCAGCACCGACGTGCCCGGCTCGACCTCGATCTCGACCCCGTCAATCGTCAGCTTGGGCATCGGTGCCTTCCTATTCCGCAGCTTCGCGGCGATGGGCGCGGTCGCGATGATCGCGGATCCGCTCCTCCATCTCGTCGCGGAAATGCCGGATCAGCGCCTGGACCGGCCAGGCGGCCGCATCGCCCAGGGCGCAGATGCTGCGGCCGTCGATCTGCTTGGTCACCTGCAGCAGCATGTCGATCTCGTCCGCCCGCGCATTGCCGGTGACCATGCGCTGCATCACCCGGTACATCCAGCCGGTGCCTTCGCGGCACGGCGTGCACTGGCCGCAGCTCTCATGCATGTAGAAGCGCGACAGGCGGGCCACCGCGTAGATCACGTCGGTCGACTTGTCCATGACGATCAGCCCGGCGGTGCCGAGCGCCGACTTGACCTCGCGCAGCGCGTCGAAATCCATCAGGACGGTGTCGCAGATGTCCTTCGGCAGGATCGGGGCCGAGGAGCCGCCGGGGATCACCGCCTTCAGGTTGTCCCAGCCGCCGCGCACGCCGCCGGCATGCTTGTCGATCAGCTCCCGCATCGGAATGCCGAGCTCTTCCTCGACATTGCAGGGCTGGTTCACATGGCCGGAGATGCAGAACAGCTTGGTGCCCTGGTTCTTCGGCCGGCCGATGCCGGCGAACCAGGCGCCGCCGCGGCGCAGGATCTCGCCGACGACGGCGATGGTCTCGACGTTGTTGACCGTGGTCGGGCAGCCATAGAGGCCGGCGCCGGCCGGGAACGGCGGCTTGTTGCGCGGCTGGCCCTTCTTGCCCTCCAGGCTCTCCAGCAGCGCGGTCTCCTCGCCGCAGATATAGGCGCCGGCGCCGCGGTGCAGGTACAGGTCGAAGTCCCAACCGGTGCCGGCCGCGTTCTTGCCGAGCAGGCCGGCGTCATAGGCCTGGTCGATCGCGACCTGCATGTTCGAGGCTTCGCCGTAGAACTCGCCCCGGATGTAGATATAGCAGGCATGCGCCCCCATGGCGAAGGAGGCCAGGAGCGCGCCCTCGATCAGCCGGTGCGGGTCGAAGCGCAGGATCTCGCGGTCCTTGCAGGTGCCCGGCTCGGATTCGTCGGCGTTGATGACAAGGTAGCTCGGGCGGCCGTCCTTGCTCTCCTTCGGCATGAAGGACCACTTCATGCCGGTCGGGAAGCCTGCGCCGCCGCGGCCGCGCAGGCCGGAGGTCTTGACCTCCTCGATGATCTTGTCGCGGCCGAGATCGACCAGCGACTTCATATCGCTCCAGATGCCGCGGCGGCGGGCGCCTTCCAGGCCCCAATCGTCCCAGCCATAGAGATTGGTGAAGATGCGGTCTTCGTCGCGCAGCATCACTTTTCTCCCGAATCCGCGGTGCCGGGGTGGTCGCCGGTCGGCTCGATCCTCTGCGGCGGCCGGCCCTTCTTCTGGGGCTCGGCATCGCCGCGATGGGTGCCCGGCAAGGGCTCGGCCTCGGCCGCGACTTCCTGTGCCGGCGGCGCGCCGCCCGGAGCCGGATCCGGCTGATCGGCCTGGCTGCCCTCCGCGCCCGGACGGGCGGCCGAGGCCGGCACGGCCGGGCGATGACCCGGGCGCATGTTCAGCAGCGTGGTGGCGCCGGACAGCGCCTCGGAGTTGGTGCGGCCGTTCTGCGGGCCGGGCGTGGTCTGCTGCCCGGCCTTCAGCGCATCGATCAGCGCCACCGTCTTGTCGTAGTCCAGATCCTCGTAGAAATCGTCGTTGATCTGGACCATCGGGGCGTTGACGCAGGCGCCCAGGCACTCGACCTCGAGCACCGAGAACTGGCCGTCCTCGCTGGTCTCGTGGTTACCGCAGCCGGCCCGGTCCTGCAGCGCCCGCATCACCTCGCCCGAGCCGCGCAGCCAGCACGGGGTGGTGGTGCAGACCTGGAAGAAGTGGCGGCCGACCGGCGCCTTGTTGAACATGGTGTAGAAGCTGGCGACCTCGTACACCCGGATGCGCGGCATCTCCAGCAGGTCGGCGACATGGTCCATCGCCACCCGCGGGATCCAGTTGTGATGCTGGCGCTGGGCGATGTCGAGCAGCGGGATCACCGCGCTCTGCTGCTTGCCCTCGGGATATTTGGCGATGATCTTCTTCGCCCGCTCGAGATTCTCGGGCGTGAAGGCGAATTCCTTCGGCTGCTCCGCCTCCGGCGCAATCCCTGCGGCCGTCATCGGTCGATCTCCCCGAACACGATGTCCTGGCTGCCGATGATCGCGACCGCATCGGCCAGCATGTGTCCCCGGCTCATGAAGTCGAGCCCCTGCAGATGGGCGAAGCCCGGGGCGCGGATGCGGCAGCGATACGGCCGGTTGGTGCCGTCCGCGACCAGATAGACGCCGAACTCGCCCTTCGGCGCCTCGACCGCGGCGTAGGTCTCGCCGGCCGGGACGTGGTAGCCCTCGGTGTAGAGCTTGAAGTGGTGGATTAGCGCTTCCATCGAGCGCTTCATCTCGGCGCGCGGCGGCGGCGACACCTTGCGGTCGGTGGTCTTCACCGGGCCGTCCTTCGGCATCTGCTCCAGGCACTGGCGGATGATGCGGTTGGACTGGCGCATCTCCTCGATCCGCAGCAGGTAGCGGGCATAGCAGTCGCCGGTCAGGCCGACCGGAATGTCGAAATCGAGCTTGTCATAGACCTCGTAGGGCTGCGCCTTGCGCAGGTCCCAGGACACGTTCGAGGCCCGCAGCATGACGCCGGTGAAGCCCCAGGCCTTGGCCTGCTCGGCCGTCACCACGCCGATATCGACCAGGCGCTGCTTGAAGATCCGGTTCTCGGTCAGCAGGCTTTCGAGGTCGTCGACGAATTTCGGGAAGCGCTCGGTATAGGCCCAGATGTCGTCGGCCAAGCCGGCCGGCATGTCCTGGGCCACGCCGCCGGGCCGGAAATAGTTGGCATGGAGCCGGGCGCCGGAGGCGCGCTCGTAGAACTCCATCAGGAACTCGCGCTCCTCGAAGCCCCACAGCGACGGAGTCACGGCGCCGACGTCGAGCGCGTAGGTGGTGATGTTGAGCAGATGGTTGAGAATCCGGCTGATCTCGGAGAACAGCACGCGGACATACTGCCCCCGCTCCGGCACGGTGATGCCGAGCAGCCGCTCGACCGCCAGGGCGAAGGCATGCTCCTGGTTCATCGGCGCGACATAGTCCAGGCGATCGAAATACGGCGTCGCCTGCATGTAGGTCTTGTACTCGATCAGCTTCTCGGTGCCGCGATGCAGCAGTCCGATATGCGGATCGGCCCGCTCCACCACCTCGCCGTCCAGCTCCAGCACCAGGCGCAGCACGCCGTGCGCGGCCGGGTGCTGCGGGCCGAAGTTCATGGTGTAGGGCTTGATCTGGGTCTCGACCATGATGCTTACGCCTTCGGCTCGTTCAGCGCGGCCTTCTCGTCGCCCGGCAGGACCACGGGCACGTCAGGACCGGGCCGCGTCATGCCCTCCCACGGGCTGAGGAAGTCGAAGGTGCGGAAATCCTGGGTCAGCTTCACCGGCTCGTAGACCACCCGCTTCTGCTCGGTGTCGTAACGGACCTCGACATAACCGGTCAGCGGAAAATCCTTGCGCAGCGGATGCCCCTCGAAGCCGTAATCGGTGAGGATGCGGCGCAGGTCCGGATTGTCGGCGAAGAAGATGCCGTACAGGTCCCAGGCTTCGCGCTCGAACCAGGTCGCCGCCGGGTAGACGCCGGCGGCAGACGGCACCGGCGTGTCCTCGTCGGTCGTCACCTTCAGCCGGATCCGGCGGTTATGCCGGAAGCTGAGCAGGTGGTAGACGACCTCAAGCCGCTCCGGCCGGGTCGGGTAGTCGGCGCCGCAGATGTCGGTCAGCTGCTCGAACAGGGTCTCGGGCGCGTCGCGCAGATGGGTCAGCACCCGGACGATCGAGTCGCGTCGGACGGTCAGCGTCAGCTCAACCGTCGGCGACACCGCGTGGTCGAGCACGTCCCCGCCCAGCGCCGCCGCGAGGGCCGTGCCGAGATCGGTCAGTTCCTGGATCGATGCCATTCCTTGCTTCCCGATCCCTCAGCGGATGATCCGGTTGCCGCGCCGGATCTTCTTCTGCAGCTGCATGATGCCGTAGACCAGGGCCTCGGCGGTCGGCGGGCAGCCCGGGACATAGATGTCGACCGGGACGACGCGGTCGCAGCCGCGCACCACCGAGTAGGAATAGTGGTAGTAGCCGCCGCCATTGGCGCAGGAGCCCATGGAGATGACCCAGCGCGGCTCCGGCATCTGGTCGTAGACCTTGCGCAGGGCCGGGGCCATCTTGTTGGTCAGGGTGCCGGCGACGATCATGACGTCGGACTGGCGCGGGCTGGGCCGCGGGATGACCCCGAGTCGATCCAGGTCGTAGCGCGGCATGTAGGCGTGGATCATCTCCACCGCGCAGCAGGCCAGGCCGAAGGTCATCGGCCACAGCGACCCGGTGCGCGCCCAGTCGAACAGCGCGTCGACCCGGGTCAGCAGGAAGCCCTTGTCCTGGATCTCGGCATTGGCGGCGCGGATCACCGCGTCCTGCCCGGCGCCCTGGGGAATCGGCGTGCCGACGCCCACGGGGCTGCCCGCCACCGTGCTGCTCGACTGCGTCGCGCTCACTCCCATTCCAGCGCTCCCTTCTTCCACTCGTAGATGAAGCCGACGGTCAGGACGCCGAGGAACACCATCATCGACCAGAAGCCGAACATCCCGATGTCCTTGAGCGCCACCGCCCAGGGGAACAGGAAGGCCACTTCCAGGTCGAAGATGATGAACAGGATCGAGACCAGGTAGAACCGGACGTCGAACTTGGAGCGCGCATCGGCGAAGGCGTCGAAGCCGCACTCATAGGCCGAGAGCTTCTCGCTGTCCGGATTCTGCTTGCCGGCAATGAAGGACAGGCCGACCGCGGCGCCGGCGATCACGATGGCGATCGCCAGGAAGACGAGGATCGGAAAGTACTCCGACACAAGAGAGGTCGTCATCGCTCACCCGTCACACGTGGAGCCTGCGCGATCTTGATCGGCAGGCGCTCCACCCCAAATCTCTTTCTTCGTCGTGAAGGGCCGTCCGTCACGGCCGCCCTTCCGGCGCGGCCTTTATAGGCCGGCATGTCGGACGAGAGAAGCGAATTTCCGCCACATTTTGTAGATGCGAATGCTTCTCAACCGCATGATTTTGCTGGGATCTTCGCGCTTCCGGACGATGCCGCCAGCGTTCAACTGGACCGGCGGGTCCAGCCGCGTCCAAATGCAGCAAGGGCCGCTGCGCCCGTCGAAGACGAGGCCGGCCCGGCAAATATCGGTGATGGTCGGGGGAAGTGGCGCGAGTGACGGGACTTGAACCCGCGGCCTCCGGCGTGACAGGCCGGCGCTCTAACCAACTGAGCTACACCCGCGCAGGGTGCCGGCAACGATCACGGGGCCTTCGGCGAACCGCCTAAACCCGGAGCGAGACCGGAAAACAGGAAGTGGCGCGAGTGACGGGACTTGAACCCGCGGCCTCCGGCGTGACAGGCCGGCGCTCTAACCAACTGAGCTACACCCGCGCATCTGGCCGCTCATCGCGGCGAGGCGCTTGAGATACCCACTCCACCGGGGGCTGTCAACTTGAATTGCCAGCGGGCGGTGCGGGATTTTCGCGGCGCTCCGAAGCCTTGGATTCCGGACCGCTGAGGCAACGATACCGCCGGGAAACCGGCGGCGGAACTGGTGGGCGATGACGGGCTCGAACCGCCGACACTCGGTGTGTAAAACCGATGCTCTACCAACTGAGCTAATCGCCCGGGCGGCCCCGCTGGAGCGATTCCGCGAGGTCCGGACATGAAACGGCCGGTCGGGCCAAGGCGCCGACCGGCCGGTTCGGGTCCATAAGCGGAGGCGCTTACTTCTTCTTGCCGCCGGCGCTGTTGACGGAGTCCTTCAGGCCCTTGCCGGCCTTGAACTTGACCTGCTTGGAGGCGGCGATCTTGATGGTCTCGCCGGTCCGCGGATTGCGGCCCTCCGAAGCGGCACGCGCCGCGACGCCGAAGGTGCCGAACCCAACGAGGCGGACTTCCCCCCCCTTCGTCAACGTCTGGGTAACACCGTCGATGAAGCTGTCGATGGCGTTACCAGCATCGGCACGCGACAGACCGGTGCTTTCCGCGACGTGTGCGACGAGATCGTTCTTGTTCACGTGTCGGCCTCCTTCAGGCTCTGTGTTGGTCGTTCCGGCGGGTTCGCCGGATACAGGCTAGGTACTCTCCAAACCGACAACCGTTCGATGCGCCTTTTCCCGACACCGAAACGTCACGAAATGTAAGCGTATCCTGGAAACCCGGTCAATCGTCGGCGGCCCTGAAACACATGGAATTCTGCCAAGTTCCAAGGCCGCCGCGATACCTCAGTGACGGATCACCGCTTCGTCGTCGCCATCGGCGGCAACAGGGGCAATGTCGTCGACTTCCGTTTCCTTCCATTCGATCGGCTCCAGAGGACGCACCAGGGCGTTCTTCAGAACCTCCTCGACACTGGCAGTCGGCAGGATTGCCAGGGCCTTCTTCACCGAATCCGGGATATCCGCAAGGTCTTTTTCATTGTCCTTCGGAATAATCACGGTCTTGATGCCGGCCCGGACGGCCGCCAGCAGCTTCTCCTTCAGTCCGCCGATCGGCAGCACGCGCCCCCGCAGGGTGACCTCGCCGGTCATCGCCACGTCGCGGCGGACCGGGTTGCCGGTCAGCGCCGAGACGATGGCCGTGACCATGGCGACGCCGGCCGACGGCCCGTCCTTCGGGGTCGCCCCCTCCGGCACATGGACGTGGATGTCGCGCTTGCCGAACAGGGTCGGCTTGATGCCGAAGGACACGGCGCGGGCCTTGGCGAAGCTTTCCGCCGCCTGCACCGATTCCTTCATCACGTCGCCGAGCTTGCCGGTGGCGACCACGCGGCCGCGGCCGGGGACCGGCACCGCCTCGATCGACAGGATCTCGCCGCCGACCTCGGTCCAGGCCAGGCCGGTGACGACACCGACCATGTCCTCGAGCTCCGCCTCGCCGTAGCGGAACTTGCGCACGCCGGCGTATCTGTCGAGATCCTCCGGCTTGACGACGATCTTCTTGACGTCGGTCGACAGGATCTCGCGCACCGCCTTACGCGCCAGGCCCGCGATCTCGCGCTCCAGGCTGCGGACGCCCGCCTCCCGGGTGTAGTAGCGAATCAGGTCGCGCAGCGCCTCGTCGGTCAGCGTCCACTCGCCCTTCTTCAGGCCGTTGGCCTCGGCCTGCTTCTGGATCAGGTGGCGCTTGGCGATCTCGACCTTCTCATCCTCGGTGTAGCCGGGGATGCGGATGATCTCCATGCGGTCCATCAGCGGCTGCGGCATGCGCAGGCTGTTGGCGGTGCAGATGAACATCACGTCCGACAGGTCGTAATCGACCTCGAGATAGTGGTCGTTGAAGGTCGAGTTCTGCTCCGGATCCAGTACCTCGAGCAGCGCCGAGGACGGGTCGCCGCGATAATCGGCGCCCAGCTTGTCGATTTCGTCGAGCAGGAACAGCGGGTTGGACGATTTCGCCTTCTTCATGCCCTGCAGGATCTTGCCGGGCATCGAGCCGATATAGGTCCGCCGGTGGCCGCGGATTTCCGCCTCGTCACGGACGCCGCCGAGCGACATGCGCACGAAGTTGCGGCCGGTGGCCTTGGCGATCGACTTGCCCAGCGAGGTCTTGCCGACGCCCGGAGGGCCGACCAGGCACAGGATCGACCCGCGGATCTTGCTGGTCCGCTGCTGCACGGCGAGATATTCGAGGACGCGCTCCTTGACCTTCTCCAGGCCGAAATGGTCGTCGTTCAGCACCTGCTCGGCGTTCAGCAGGTCCTTCTTGATCCGGGTGCGCTGCTTCCAAGGAATCGACAGCATCCAGTCGAGATAGTTGCGGACCACCGTAGCCTCGGCCGACATCGGGCTCATCGACCGCAGCTTCTTCAGCTCGGCCATGGCCTTGTCGCGGGCCTCCTTGGTCAGCTTGACCTTGTTGATCCGCTCCTCGAGCTCCGCCGCCTCGTCGCGGCCGTCCTCGCCCTCGCCGAGCTCCTTCTGGATCGCCTTCAGCTGCTCGTTCAGGTAGTACTCGCGCTGGGTCTTCTCCATCTGCCGCTTGACCCGGCTGCGGATGCGCTTCTCGACCTGGAGGACGCCGATCTCGCCCTCCATGAAGCCGTAGACCTTCTCCAGCCGCTCGGTGATCGAGGCGATCTCGAGGATCTGCTGTTTCTCGGGGATCTTCAGCGACAGGTGCGCGGCGATGGTGTCGGCCAGCTTGGCGCCGTCCTCGATCTGGTTGACCGAGACCAGCACCTCCGGCGGGATCTTCTTGTTCAGCTTGATGTACTGCTCGAACTGCGCGACCGCGGCCCGGCCCAGCGCCTCGACCTCCTGCGGGTCGGCGCCCACTTCCTCGAGCGGCTCCACCTGGGCCTGGAAGAAGTCCGGATTGTCGGCGTAGCGGACGATGCGCGCACGCTTGACGCCTTCGACCAGCACCTTGACGGTCCCGTCCGGCAGCTTCAGCAGCTGCAGCACCGTCCCGATCGTGCCGACGTCGAAGATCTCCTCCGGCGACGGGTCGTCCTGCGAGGCGTTGCGCTGGGTGACCAGGAGGATCTGCTTGTCCTCCTTCATCACGTCCTCGAGCGCGCGCACCGACTTCTCGCGGCCGACGAACAAGGGCACGATCATGTGCGGGAAGACCACGATGTCCCTCAGAGGCAACACCGGGTACAGCGTGTCTTTGTTCAGGTTCAACATGCGTTCTGCCTTACTGGGATGGGCAGCGGCCCGAGGAGCGGCGCCGCGCCGGCGCCGGACGGTGGAGACCCGGCGCGCCCAATAGACGTGGCGATGACCGGAAGCCGTTCAAGGGACGGGAATGCTGCAGCCCTCATGACCCGGTCACAAGAGCGCAATCGGGCCACAGTGGCAAGCCAAAGGCGGCATCCCGGGCCAACTAAGAAATGAAACAGCCGATGCCCGGAGGCATCGGCTGTCAGGTCGGTCAGGATCTGTCCCGTGCCTGGTCTCAGGCGCCGGGAGCGCGGTCCTGCTGCTTCTCGGCGTAGATCAGGAGCGGCTTGGCGCGACCGTCGACAACCTCGCGGTTGACCACGATCTCGACCACGCCGTTCATGCTCGGCAGGTCGTACATCGGCTCGAGCAGGATGCTCTCCATGATCGAGCGCAGGCCGCGCGCGCCGGTCTTGCGCTGGATGGCGCGGCTGGCGATGCCCTTCAGCGCATCGTCGGTCAGCGACAGATGCACGTCCTCCATCTCGAACAGGCGCTGGTACTGCTTCACCAGCGCGTTCTTCGGCCGGGACAGGATCTCGATCAGCGCCTCGGAGTCGAGGTCCTCGAGCGTCGCCACCACCGGCAGGCGGCCGACGAATTCGGGGATCAGGCCGAACTTCAGCAGATCCTCGGGCTCGACCTCGCTGAAGATCTCGCCGGTCGTCCGCTCATCCGGCCCACGCACATCGGCGCCGAAGCCGAGCGAGCTGCCGCGGCCGCGCTGGGAAATGATCTTCTCCAGCCCGGAGAAGGCGCCGCCGCAGATGAACAGGATGTTGGTGGTGTCGACCTGCAGGAACTCCTGCTGCGGGTGCTTGCGCCCGCCCTGGGGCGGCACCGAAGCGATGGTGCCTTCCATGATCTTCAGCAGGGCCTGCTGCACCCCCTCGCCCGAGACGTCGCGGGTGATCGAGGGGTTGTCCGACTTGCGGCTGATCTTGTCGACCTCGTCGATATAGACGATGCCGCGCTGCGCCCGCTCGACATTGTAGTCGGCGGCCTGCAGCAGCTTGAGGATGATGTTCTCGACATCCTCGCCGACATAGCCCGCCTCGGTCAGCGTCGTCGCGTCCGCCATGGTGAACGGGACGTCGAGGATGCGGGCCAGGGTCTGCGCCAGCAGCGTCTTGCCGCAGCCGGTCGGCCCGATCAGCAGGATGTTGGACTTCGCGAGCTCGACCTCGCCGTTCTTCTGGCCGTGCGCCAGCCGCTTGTAGTGGTTGTGCACGGCGACCGAGAGCACCTTCTTCGCGTGCTCCTGGCCGATCACGTAGTCGTCCAGAACCTTGCGGATGTCCTTCGGCGTCGGGACCCCGTCGCGGTTCTTGACCAGCGTGGTCTTGTTCTCCTCGCGGATGATGTCGGTGCACAGCTCGACGCACTCGTCGCAGATGAACACAGTCGGGCCCGCAATCAGCTTGCGAACCTCGTGCTGGCTCTTGCCGCAGAACGAGCAGTAGAGCGTGTTCTTCGAGTCACCGCCTGCGGTCTTACCCATCACTGCCTCACTTCCGCATCCGCGATACCGATCCGCGTGCCCCCCGCCGCGGGGAAACGAACTCGCGGGCCAGGATGCGGCTGCCTCCAGATGGCGGCGGCTCCACCCTGCGACAAGCTCGTCCCGGCGCAAGGCAGATCCGCATCATCACGAATCAAGATAGCGCCCTTCGGCCCGGATCGGTAGGGCCGCGGGCAAAGAGATCGATTATTCGGCAACGGTCGGACGCCGCTCGACGACCTCATCGACGATCCCGAAGCCCTTGGCTTCGTCGGCCGACATGAACTTGTCGCGGTCCATCGAGCGCTCGATCTCCTCGAGCGACTGGCCGGTGTGCTTGACGTAGACCTCGTTCAGCCGCTGCCGCAGCTTGAGGATCTCGCGCGCCTGGATCTCGATGTCCGAAGCCTGGCCGCGGGCGCCGCCGGAGGGCTGGTGCACCATGATCCGGCTGTTCGGCAGGGCGAAGCGCTTGCCGGGGGCGCCGGCCGCCAGCAGCAGCGAGCCCATCGACGCCGCCTGACCGATGCACACGGTCATGATCTGCGGCTGGATGTACTGCATGGTGTCGTAGATCGCCATGCCCGCCGTGATCACCCCGCCCGGCGAGTTGATGTAGAAGGCGATGTCCTTCTTCGGGTTCTCCGATTCCAGGAACAGCAGCTGGGCGCAGACCAGGCTGGCCAGCTCGTCGTAGATCGGCCCGGTCAGAAAGATGATCCGCTCCTTCAGGAGGCGGGAATAGATGTCATAGGCGCGCTCGCCGCGATTGGTCTGCTCGACGACCATCGGGACCAGGGCGTTCATGGACGGCTCATACGGAGGCATACGTTCCTCGAAAGGCTCGCGCGGGCCGGCAGGGCGCCGCGGCTCGCCCCTACATTAGGGGAGGTCCGCGGCGACCTTCAACCGATCAAGCGCCGGAAGCGGTGTCGGTGGCGGCCGGCTTGGCTTCCGCCTCGTCCTCGTCCGAGTCGCGCGCCAGTTCCTCCGGCGTCACGGTGGTGTCGTTGACCTTGATCTTGCCGAGGATCACGTCGACGACCTTCTCCTCGAACAGCGGCGCGCGCAGATTCTCGATCGCCTGCGGGTTCTGGCGGAAGAAGTCGACGACCTGCTGCTCCTGGCCCGGATAGCGGCGGGCCTCGGCGATCAGGGCGCGGTTCAGCTCCTCCTGCGACACCTCGACGTTCTCGGCGCGGCCGATCTCGGCGAACAGCAGGCCGAGGCGCACCCGGCGCTCGGCGATGGCGCGGTACTCGGCCTTCAGCTCGTCCTCCGGCTTGTTCTTGTCCGGATTGTCCTCGCCGCCGGTCTCGATCGACTGCTGCACCTGCTTCCAGATCTGGTCGAACTCCAGGTCGACCATGCCCTGCGGCACGGCGAAATCGACCAGCTCGGCCAGCTTGTCGAGCAGCTTGCGCTTGGCGCGCAGGCGCGACACCCGGCCGAACTCCTGCTCGGTCTGGCCCTTGACCGCATTGCGCAGGCCCTCGAGGTCCTCGAAGCCCAGCTCCTTGGCGAATTCCTCGTTCACCTCGGGCACCACGCCCTGCTCGATCGACTTGACGTCGACCTCGAACTTCGCCGGCTTACCGGCGTGCTCGGGGCTCTGATACTCCTCGGGGAAGCTGAGCGAGACGGTGACATGCTCGCCCGGCTTCTTGCCGACCAGCTGGTCCTCGAAGCCCGGGATGAAGCGGTTCGAGCCGATCTCCAGGCGATGGTCCTTGCCGGACATCTCCGGGCTCGGCTCGGCACCGTCGAGGCTGCCCTCGAAGTCGATGACGGCGACGTCGCCGGCCTCCAGGCCGCGCTCCTCGGTCACCGGCTCGAACTTGCGGCGGGTCTCGGCGATCCGCTGCAGGCCGGCGGAGATCTGCTCCTCGGTCACCTCGGCGACCGGGCGGTCGATCTCGACGCTGTCGAAGGCCGGCGCGGCGATCTCCGGCAGCACCTCGACATCGACCTTGTATTCGAGGTCCTTGCCCTCGTCGAAGCTGGTCACCTCGACCTTCGGGCGCAGGGCCGGGCGCAGGTTGCGCTCGTCCAGGGCCTTGCGGGTGCCCTCGTCGACGGCCCCTTCCAGGACCTCGCCCATGACCGACTTGCCGTAGCGCTGCTTCATCAGCGACACCGGCACCTTGCCGGGGCGGAAGCCCGGGAGCTTGACCCGGCCCGCGAGCTTGACGAGCTCCGTCTGGACGCGCTGTTCGATGTCGGCCGCCGGCACGACGATCTTGAACTCGTGCCGCAGACCCTCGGTGCTGGTTTCGATCACTTGCATCGGTCTTCAGGAATCCGTCGATGTGACAGGTCGGTCGTGCTGTGCCCTGTCGAGATGTTCAATGGTGCGGGCGGAGGGATTTGAACCCCCACGGCTTTCGCCGCTGGAACCTAAATCCAGTGCGTCTACCAATTCCGCCACGCCCGCGAAGACCCCCACCCCTGCGTGCCCCCGAAAACACGCACAAAACGGCGCGCAGCGAAGGGAGTCGGCCCTGCGAAGGGGCGGTCATAGCACAGGGTTTTTGCGGACGACAGGCAAAACGCGGGGTCTACAGCCGGTCGAGCACCCGGGGCAGAGCGTCGATCACGTCCTCGGCGATCAGCCCCGCGCCGACCCGCTGCGCCGCGGCGCCGTGCAGCCAGACGGCGGCGCAGGCGGCCTCGAAGCCGGCCATGCCCTGCGCCTTCAGCCCCAGCACGATGCCGGCCAGGACGTCGCCGGTGCCGCCGGTGGCCAGGGTCGGCGGGGCGTTGGCGTTGACCGCCGCGCGCCCGTCCGGCGCGGCGATGATGGTGTCGGCCCCCTTCAGCACCACCACGGCGCCGACCAAAGCCGCGGCCTCACAGGCCCTGACCAGGCGCGGCGCATCCGCCTTGCCGAACAGCCTGTCGAACTCGCCCTGATGCGGCGTCAGCACGCAATCGGCGTCCAGCACCCCGGCCAGCGCCTGCGGCTCGCCGGCGTAGCTGGCGAGGCCGTCCGCATCGAGCACCAGCGACTTGCCGGCGCTGCGCACCGCCGCGACCGCCTGGCGCAGCGCCGGCCCGGCCCCGCCGCCGGGGCCGATCAGCACCGGGCCGAGGCGCCGGTCGGCCAACAGCCCGTCCCAGCGCTCCGTCCGCAACGCCATCGCGCCCGGCCAGTCGGCGCGGAAGGCCGGCAGCGCCGCCTCCGGCGCCACCACGGTGAGCAGGCCGGCGCCGGTCCGCCGCGCCGCCCGCGCCGCCAGCCGGGCGGCGCCGGTCAGGCTGCCGCCGGCCAGGATCAGCGGATGGCCGCGGTCGTATTTGTGCTGCGCCAGCGCCGCCTGCGGCAGGGCGGCTCGCCACAGCGCCGGCCCGTTCTCGTGCAGGGTTGGGCCGATGGCGTCGAGCACCGCCGGCTCGATGCCGATATCGGCGACCCGGGTCTCGCCGCAGAGGGTGCGGCCGGGCAGCAGCCAATGGCCGGGCTTGCGGCGGAAGAAGGTGACGGTCAGCGCCGCCGAGGCCACCGGGCCGGAGGCGGAGCCGTCGTCGCCGAACACACCGCTCGGCACGTCGACCGCGACCACCGGCAAGCCGGAACGCGCCGCCGCCTCGATCAGGGCCGCGGCCTTGCCCTCCGGCGCCCGGTTCAGCCCCGCGCCGAACAGCGCGTCGACGATCAGCCCGGCGCCGTCCAGCACCGCGGGATCGGGCCCCTCCACCCTGCCCCGCCCCATCCTGCCCTGCCATCGGGCCGCCGCCTCGGCCGCGTCGCCCTTCAGGGCCTTGACCGGGACCAGCGAGGCCAGCCGCACCGGCCAGCCCCTTTCCGCCAGCAGGCGGGCGATGACATAGCCGTCGCCGCCATTGTTGCCGGGGCCGCACAGCACCGCGACCTGGCGCGGCGACCAGCGGGCGCGGATCGCCCGCGCCACCGCCGCCCCTGCCCGCTCCATCAGCACGATGCCGGGCGTGCCGGCGGCGATGGCGCGGCGGTCGGCCTCGCCCATCTCCGCCGCGGTCAGCAGGGCGAGGTCGGAGATCGTCACTGCGCGATCTTCCCGACCGCCTCCTTGAAGGCGGCGATGTCGGCCCGGGCGGAGTCGCGCAGCAGGGTGATCTCGGCCGGGCCGATGACGATGCGGCAGCCGTCCCGCACCATCTCGGCCGGCGAGCGGCCGAGCGACGGCAGCGAGCCGAGCCATTTCCCGCTGTCCTGGATGGCGCGCTCGGCCCGGCGAATCGTGTCGCTCACCTCCGGGTCGTCGAAGCGGCCGAGCTTGCCGAGGCTGCCGGACAGGTCCCAGGGGCCGATGAACAGCCCGTCGACGCCGTCGACCGCGGCGATGTCGGGAATCGCCTCCACCGCCTGCCGGGTCTCGATCTGGCACAGGATCAGGAGGTTGTCGGAAATGGTCTGCTGGTAGCTGGGCGCCAGGCCGAAATCGGCGCCGCGGGCGATGCCGTAGGCGACGCCGCGGATGCCGGCCGGCGGATAGCGGCAGGCGGCGACCGCGGCCTCCGCCTCGGCCCTGGAATTGACCTGCGGCACCATCACGCCCTCGGCGCCGATGTCGAGGATGCGCTTGGCGTAGACCGGGTCGTTCCAGGGCATGCGGACGATGCCGGTGGCCGGGGTGCCGGCCAGGGCCTGCAGGCTGGGCACCGCATCGGCGACCGCGGCCGGCCCATGCTCGTGATCGAGCAGCACGATGTCGTAGCCGGCGAGGCCTAGCAGCTCGGAGATCAGCGAATGGCCGATGCCCTGCCAGCAGCCATAGACGGGCTCACCCGCCCGCAGCTTCCGTTTCGCGGCGTTCGGTCGATACAAGGCAGCCTCCTCCGATGCGGTGGAGACAGGCGTATCAGACGATGACGAGAAGGGAAATGGGGCGACCAACGGGGCTCGAACCCGTGACATCTCGGACCACAACCGAGTGCTCTACCAGCTGAGCTATGGCCGCCACAGCGTTAGCGGCGGCTCATATGAGGCATCGCCGCTTCGGCGTCAAGCGCAAGACGCATTCCCGCCGATCAAGGACGTTGCCGGGCATGACCGGGGCCGTGCAAGGCGGCATAGTCCGCCACGACGCACTCATCAGGGGAAGGCATGATGCTGATCCAGTCGGCCGCCATGGCCAATCTCGGCACCGAAACCGCGTTCGACGTGCTGGCACGGGCCCAGGCGCTGGCGGCGCAGGGCCGCGACATCATCAATCTCGGCATCGGCCAGCCCGATTTCCGCACGCCGGACCACATCGTCGAGGCGGCGGTGAAGGCGCTGCGCGACGGCCATCACGGCTACACTCCGGCCGGCGGCATCCCGGCGCTGCGCCGGGCGGTGGCCGACGACCTGGAGGCGCGGCGCGGCGTCACGGTCGATCCGGACGACGTGGTGATCATGCCCGGCGGCAAGGTGACGATGTGGTTCGCCATCCTGATGTTCGGCGAGCCGGGGGCCGAGATCCTGTATCCCAACCCCGGATTCCCGATCTACGAATCCGCGATCCGCTTCACCGGGGCGACCCCGGTGCCGGTGCGGCTGAAGGAAGAGAACGGCTTCGCCTTCTCGGCCGAGGAGGTGCTGGCCCAGATCACGCCGCGCACCCGCCTGCTGATCATCAACAGCCCGGCCAACCCGACCGGCGGCCTGGTGCCGAAGGCCGAGCTGGACCGCCTGGCCGCCGGGCTGGAGCGGCACCCGCATGTCGCGGTGCTGAGCGACGAGATCTACAGCCGGATCCTTTATGACGGGGCGGAGCACAGCTGCTTCCTCTCCTACCCCGCCCTGCGCGACCGGGTGATCCTGCTCGACGGCTGGTCCAAGACCTATGCCATGACCGGCTGGCGGCTGGGCTGGAGCGTCTGGCCGAAGGCGCTGCGCGAGGGCGCGACGCGGCTGGCCGTGAACTCGCACTCCTGCGTCAACGCCGCCGCCCAATATGCCGGCATCGCCGCGCTGCAGGGGCCGCAGGACGCGGTCGACACCATGTGCGCCGCCTTCGCCGAACGCCGCCGCGTCGTGGTCGACTCACTGAACCGGCTGCCGGGGGTGCGCTGCGTCGAGCCGGGCGGGGCCTTCTATGCATTCCCCAACATCAGCGGCACCGGCCTGACGGCCAAGGCGCTGCAGACCCGGCTGCTGGAGGAATGCGGCGTCGCCACCATCGCCGGCACCAGCTTCGGCGCCATGGGCGAAGGCTTTCTGCGCCTGTCCTATGCCAACAGCGTCGAAGCCATCGAGCGGGCGGTGGAACGGATGGCCGGCGCCCTGTCTGACTTGATCGAAGCCTAAGGAAGCAGCACTATGCCTAAATTCTGAGCAAGCCCCTTTTCATCCCGGTCGCCGACGCGGAGTCGGCGGCTGGCACGGGGCTTGCTTCACCTGTCGGCGAGAGCGTTCCGCACCCGGCGGTGGCGCGCAAACGATCCAGGGAACGGTTCGGAACCCATGAAGAAAGTCGAAGCCATCATCAAGCCGTTCAAGCTCGACGAGGTGAAGGAGGCCCTTCACGAGGTCGGGATCAAGGGCATCACCGTGACCGAGGCGAAGGGCTTCGGCCGCCAGAAGGGCCACACCGAGCTGTATCGCGGCGCGGAGTACGTGGTCGACTTTCTGCCCAAGGTAAAGGTCGAGGTGGTCATGGAGGACGCCCTGGTCGAGCGTGCGATCGAGGCCATCCAGCAGGCCGCCCAGACCGGCCGCATCGGTGACGGCAAGATCTTCGTCACCCCGGTCGAGGAAGTGATCCGCATCCGCACCGGAGAGAAGGGCGCCGACGCCATCTGAGCGTCGGTATCCCGAGCTTGCCGCCCAAGAACGCCTCTCATAAGAACACTCGCGTACAGTCCAAACACAGGAAGAAACCATCATGGCCGACGGTGTGACCAAGGTCCTCGATCTGATCAAAGAGAACGACGTCAAATACGTCGATTTCCGTTTCACCGATTTCCGCGGGAAGGTGCATCACGTCAGCCAGCACGTCTCGACGGTGGACGAGGACATGCTGACCGACGGCGTCATGTTCGACGGTTCCTCGATCGCCGGCTGGAAGGCGATCAACGAGTCCGACATGATCCTGATGCCGGACGCCGACACCGCGGTCATGGACCCCTTCGCCGCCCAGGCACAGCTGAACATCACCTGCGACATCCTGGAGCCGGCCACCGGCCAGCCCTACAGCCGCGACCCGCGCTCGATCGCCAAGGCGGCGGAGCGCTACATGGCGTCGCTCGGCGTCGGCGACACCGCCTATTTCGGCCCGGAAGCCGAATTCTTTATCTTCGACGACGTGCGCTACCAGCAGGGCACGACCTCGGGCTTCTACTACCTCGACAGCGAGGATGCGTCCGAGAACAGCGGCAAGGTCTATCCGGACGGCAACCGCGGCCACCGCGTGCAGCCGAAGGGCGGCTATTTCCCGGTGCAGCCGCTGGACGCCGCGCACGACCTGCGTGCCGAGATGCTGACGACCCTGGCCGAGATGGGCGTCACGGTCGAGAAGCACCACCACGAGGTGGCCGCCTCGCAGCATGAGCTGGGCATCAAGTTCGAGACCCTGATCCGGAGCGCCGACGCGCTGCAGGCGTTCAAGTATGTCGTGCACAACGTCGCCGACGCCTACGGCAAGAGCGCAACCTTCATGCCGAAGCCGGTCAAGGGCGACAACGGCTCGGGCATGCATGTCCACCAGTCGATCTGGAAGGAAGGCAAGCCGACCTTCGCCGGGTCGGGCTATGCCGACCTGTCGGACACCGCGCTGTACTACATCGGCGGCATCATCAAGCACGCCAAGGCGCTGAACGCCCTGACCAACCCGTCGACCAACAGCTACAAGCGGCTGATCCCGGGCTTCGAGGCGCCGGTGCTGCTGGCCTATTCGGCGCGCAACCGCTCGGCGTCCTGCCGCATCCCCTATGTCGCCTCGCCGAAGGGCAAGCGCGTCGAGGTGCGGTTCCCGGACCCGACCGCCAACCCCTACCTCGCCTTCTCGGCCATGCTGATGGCCGGCCTGGACGGCATCCAGAACAAGATCCATCCGGGCGAGGCGATGGACAAGAACCTGTACGACCTGCCGCCGGAAGAGCTGAAGAACGTCCCGACGGTCTGCGGCTCGCTGCGCGAGGCGCTGCTGGCGCTCGAGTCCGACCATGCCTTCCTGCTGAAGGGCGACGTCTTCAGCAAGGACATGATCGAGGCCTATGTCGAGCTCAAGTGGGAAGAGGTGTACGCCTTCGAGCACACCCCGCACCCGATCGAGTTCCAGATGTACTACTCGGCCTGAGCCTGAGGCTCAGTCCTTTCCTTCCTGTCATTGCCGGGCTTGACCCGGCAATCCAGTGGGCGTCGACATCCTCTGGATGCCCGGGTCAAGCCCGGGCATGACAGATGGACATGCACCGGGGAGGCCGGACGGCCCAGCCCCGACCCGATCTATGGAAACCCCGCCGGCGACGGCGGGGTTTTTTCTTGCGTGAATGACAGGCGGGATAGGCTTGCGATTGCCCGCCGCACCTGCTGATATCGATCCCATCAGCGCAGCGGCCGGAAGCGGGAAACCTAGAGGGACCCGGCCGGCCAGGCGCGGTGCCGCCAGGGGTCCCCGACGGTCCGCCCCCGAGGTCTCGCGCCCTGCCGAAACAAGAAGCGAGGCCATCTTGACAGGGACGGCAATCGACGTTGTCGACGTGACCAAGGTGTTCGGCAGCGAGCAGAGCGGGGCGGTCCGGGCCCTGAGCGGCGTATCGGTCCAGATCCGGGACAACGAATTCTTCACCCTTTTGGGCCCGTCCGGCTGCGGCAAGACCACGCTGCTGCGCATGATCGCCGGCTTCGAGGAGCCGACCAGCGGCCACATCCTGCTGCATGGCAAGCCGATCGAGGGGCTGCCGCCGCACAAGCGGCCGGTCAACACGGTGTTTCAGAGCTACGCCCTGTTCCCGCACATGACGGTGCGCGACAACATCCGCTTCGGCATGGAGATGAAGGGCGTCGACCGCGCCCGGGCCGATGCCCGCGTCGCCGAGATGATCGCCCTGGTCAAGCTGGACGGCATGGAGCATCGCAAGCCGGCACAGCTGTCCGGGGGGCAGCAGCAGCGCGTCGCCCTGGCCCGGGCGCTGGCCAGCGAGCCGCAGGTGCTGCTGCTGGACGAGCCGCTGTCGGCCCTCGATCTCAAGCTGCGCAAGGAGATGCAGATCGAGCTGAAGCGGCTGCAGACCGAGACCGGCATCACGTTCATCTTCGTCACCCACGACCAGGAGGAAGCGCTGACGATGTCGGACCGGATCGCGGTGATGAGCCAGGGCGAAATCCTGCAGATCGGCGGCCCGCGCGACATCTACGACCGGCCGGAGCGGCGCTTCGTCGCCCATTTCATCGGCGAGACCAACTTCTTCGACGGCCCCCTCGCCGCCCGGCTAGGCGGGGCCGGCGGCGCCACCCTGGCGGTGCGGCCGGAGCGGATCCTGCTGTCCACCGAGCCCGGCCCGGACGGCCTGGCCGGGACGGTGGAGACGGTGGTCTATGTCGGCACCGACACCACTTATCACATCCGCCTGGCCGAGGACGGGCCGCTGGTCACCGCCCGGCTGCAGAACCGGACCGGGGCGCCGCAGAGCTTCCAGCCCGGCGACCGGGTCGGCATCGCGGTGCCGGCCGGTGCCGGCCACGCTTTGGCCGATTGAGGTCCACGATGGCGCGCGGCAACGGACTCAAGACCCTGAGCCTGATCGGGGTCCCGGTCGGCTTCATCCTGATCTTCTTCATCGTCCCGCTGGCGATCATGGCGGTCGTCTCGGTCGCCGAGCGCGGGCAGTTCGGCGGGGTGCAATGGAACACCTTCTCGACCGAGGCCTATCTCCGCTTCCTGTATGAGCGCGACTTCGACGACAGCCTGATCTGGAATCCGGCCTATGCCCAGATCCTGCTGCGCTCGGTCTGGCTGTCGCTGCTGACCACGGTGCTGTGCGTGCTGGTCGGCTTCCCGACCGCGCTGCACATGGCGATGCAGCCGCCGCCGCGGCGCAACCTGCTGATCTTCCTGGTCACCATCCCGTTCTGGACCAACCTCCTGGTCCGCAACTACGCCTGGATCCTGATGCTGCGCTCCGGCGGGCTGCTCGATTCGGCGCTGCAGGGGCTGGGGCTGACCACCGGGTCGCTGAACCTGATGTACACCGAGACGGCGATCGCCATCGGCCTCACCTACTCCTTCCTGCCCTTCATGGTGCTGCCGATCTATTCCAGCCTGGAGAAGCTGGATTTCCGGCTGGTCGAGGCCGCCTACGACCTGGGCGCCGACAAGTGGCGGGCGCTGCGCCGGGTCGTCATCCCGCTGGCCATGCCGGGCATCGCCGCCGGCGCCATTCTGGTGTTCATCCCCTGCCTCGGCGCCTATGTGACGCCGGACCTGCTGGGCGGGTCGAAGTCGATGATGATCGGCAATCTGATCCAGAACCAGTTCGGCTCGGCCCGCAACTGGCCGTTCGGGGCGGCCCTGTCCTTCGCCCTGCTGGCCGTGGTGCTGCTGGCGATGATGCTGTACCTGATCCGCTTCCGCGGCGCGCCGCAGGTGGCGAAATGAGCGGCAATCTCCGGCGCTTCCCCGGCGTCCGCGCCGCCGCCTGGGCCTTCTTCGCCTATCTCTACATCCCGATCGTGGTGCTGCTGGTGCTGGCCTTCAATGCCGGCAGCTCGGCGACGATCTGGGGCGGCTTCAGCCTGCGCTGGTTCGGCGTGGTGCTGAACAATCCGGACATCCTGCGGGCGGCGAAGAACTCGCTGGTTGTCGCCTCGGTGTCGTCCGTCGCCGCGACCGTCATGGCGATCCCCGCCGCGATCGGCATGGCGCGCCGGCGCTTCCGTGGCCAGGCCGCGGTCAGCGCCCTGATCGCCCTGCCGTTGGTGGTGCCGGAGGTGGTGACGGCCGTCGCCACGCTACTGTTCTTCACCGCCGTCGCCCTGCCGCTCGGCCTGTTCACCATCATCCTGGCCCATGTCGTGTTCTGCATCCCCTTCGCCTATCTGCCGATCCGGGCACGGCTGGAGGGGATGGATGCCAGCCTGGGCGAGGCCGCGTCCGACCTCTACGCCACGCCCTGGCGGGCCTTCCGCCGGGTGACGCTGCCGCTGCTGTGGCCCGGCATCCTGTCCGGGCTGATGCTGGCCTTCATCATCTCGCTCGACGATTTCGTCATCACCTTCTTCGTCTCCGGTGCCGGGGCGACCACCCTGCCGATCTACATCTACGGCATGATCCGCATCGGGGTGACGCCGGAGGTCAACGCCATCTCCGCGCTGATGCTGCTGATCTCGATCGTCTTCGTCGCCCTGTCCTGGATGGTGGGCCGGGCGCGGAGCTGAACCAAGGGAGGCTCGAAATTCCGATCCGTCGCACTTGCCTGGCCGCCGCCTTCGCCGCCGCGGCCCTGCTGACCGGCCCCGCCGCCTGGGCGGCCGGCGACCTGTTCCTGTTCAACTGGACCAACTACACCCCGCCCGACCTGTTGAAGAAATTCGAGGCCGAGACTGGGATCAAGGTCACGCTCGACGTCTATGATTCGAACGAGACGCTGCTGGCCAAGCTGCAGGCCGGCGGCGCCAGCTACGACGTGGTGGTGCCGTCCGACTACATGGTCGACATCATGGTCAAGCAGGGCCTGCTGCAGGAGATCGACGCCGCCGCCATGCCCGGCTTCGGCGCCGTCGTCGCCCCGCACGACAAGCCCTGGTACGACCCGGAGCGGAAATATTCCGCGCCCTACATGTGGGGCACCACCGGCTTCACCTATGACAGCGCCAAGGTGAAGGGCCCGGTCGACGACAGCTGGTGGTCGATCTTCAATCCGGACGGCCCGTTCAAGGGCAGCCTGGCGATGATGAACGACTCGGTCGAGGTGTTCAACGCGGCCGCCTATTACCTGGGTATCGACCGCTGCACCGAGAGCAGCGAGGACGCCGGCAAGATCTTCAAGCTGCTGGAGGCGCAGAAGCCGGCGGTCTCCCTCTACAACTCCGACGGATCGGTCGACCGCATGGCCGCCGGCGAGGTCGTCGCCCACATGCAGTGGAACGGCGCCGCGCACCGCACCAAGGTGCAGCGGCCGAGCGCGGTCTTCGTCTATCCGAAGGAGGGGCTGAGCCTCTGGGCCGACAATCTGGTGGTGCCGAAGGACGCCAAGAACCCGGAGAACGCCAAGACCTTCATCGCCTGGATGCTGAAGCCGGAGAACATCGCCGCCGCCAGCAACTTCACCACCTACATGAACGCGATCAAGGGCTCCGAGGCCTTCATGGACAAGGCCCTGAGCGACGACCCGGCGATCAACATGCCGCCGGAGGATGCCGGCCGGCTGCGGCCCGCCAAGAACTGCTCCCCCGCTTCGGTCGAGTTGCGCGACCGGGTCTGGACCCGCCTCAAATCCTGAGCGGCCCGGCCACCGTCCCGGGCGTCGGCGGGGCGCAACATCACAATCCGACGACAACAGAGAGGTTGAGATGGGATCCGCAAGACAGCTTCTTCTCGCCGCCGTCGCGGCCGTCGGGGCGCTGACCGCGGCGTCGGCCGCGCAGGCCGCCGGCGAGCTCTATTTCTACAACTGGTCGAACTACTACCCGCCGGAGCTGCTGAAGAAGTTCGAGGCCGAGACCGGGATCAAGGTCACGCTCGACGTCTATGATTCGAACGAGACGCTGCTGGCCAAGCTGCAGGCCGGCGCCGCCGGCTACGACGTGGTGGTGCCGTCCGACTACATGGTCGACATCATGGTCAAGCAGGGCCTGCTGCAGGAGATCGACGCCGGCAAGATGGCCAATTTCAAGAATGTCGGCTCGCCGCACGACAAGCCTTGGTACGACCCGGAGCGGAAATACTCCGCCCCCTATATGTGGGGCACCACCGGCTTCAGCTACGATACCGCCAAGGTCAGCGCCAAGGTCGACGACAGTTGGTGGTCGATCTTCGACCCGGACGGCCCGTTCAAGGGGCAGCTGGCGATGCTGAACGACCCGGTCGAGGTCTACAAGGCCGCGGCGATGTACCTGAAGGTCGATTTCTGCACCGAGAGCAGCGACGACGCCGGCAAGATCTTCAAGCTGCTGGAGGCGCAGAAGCCGGCCGTCGCCCTGTACAACTCCGACGGCACGATCGAGCGCATGATCGCCGGCGAGGTGGTGGCCCACATGCAGTGGAACGGCGCCGCGCACCGCACCAAGGAGGGCAAGCCCACCGTCACCTATGTCTATCCGAAGGAAGGCATCAACTTCTGGAACGACAATTTCGCCGTGCCCAAGGGCGCGCGGAACGTCGAGAACGCCAAGATCTTCATCGACTGGATGATGAAGCCCGAGACCATCGCCGCGGTCAGCAACTTCACCGGCTACAACAACGGCATCAAGGGGTCGCCGGAGTTCATGGACGCCAAGCTGCGCGACGACCCGGCGGTGAACACGCCGCAGGAGGATCTGGGCCGGCTGAACCCGAACAAGAACTGCTCCGCCGCGGCGGTCGAACTGCGCGACCGCGTCTGGACCCGCCTCAAATCATAGGCCGCCCCGCCCGCTTCGTGACCGGCGCCGGAAGGCCCCGGTTGCGAAGCGGGGTCCGGCACGCTACCTCTTGCAGGTCAGACAGATCTCTTAAGTGACAGGATCCCCCATGGTCGACCGCCCGTTCCCGCCGCGTCTCGACGACGAGGAAGAGGAAGAAGAGGAAGAGCGCCCCGAGAAGGAGAAGAAGGAGGAGCTCGGCCCGCAGATCGGCAACATCCTCTTCAAGAACCGGACGGTGCTGCTGTTCGGTGAAATCTCCATGAAGCTGGCGCAGGGGATCAGCGCGCAGCTGCTGGCGCTCGCCGCCGATGACGACAAGAATCCGATCCGGCTGGTGATCAACTCGCCGGGCGGCCATGTCGAGGCTGGCGACACCATCCACGACATGATCCGCTTCATCGGCGCGCCGGTGAAGGTGATCGGCACCGGCTGGGTGGCCAGCGCCGGGGCCCATATCTACCTGGCGGCGAAGAAGGAAAACCGCCTGTCGCTGCCGAACACCCGGTTCCTACTGCACCAGCCGTCCGGCGGCGCCGGCGGCCGGGCGGTCGATATCGACATCGAGGCGCGCGAGATCATCAAGATGCGCCGTCGCCTGAACGAGATCATCGCCAAGGAAACCGGCCAGCCGATCGAGAAGGTCGAGCGCGACACCGACCGGAACTACTGGATGTCGGCCGAGGAGGCGAAGGATTACGGCCTCGTCGGCAAGATCATCGACAGCATCAAGGATGCCGGCTGACCCCAGCCCGGTGACACGGCGGCGGGCCCTGCTGGGGCTCGCCGCCCTTCCCTTCTGCGCCGCGGCGGCCCCTGCCGTCGACCAGGCGGGCGAGCGGCGCCTCAGGCTCTACAATCCGCACACCGATGAGCGCTTCGACGACGCCTACGCCGTCGACGGCGTTCTCTCGCCCGACGCCTCCAAGCGGCTGGACTGGCTGCTGCGCGACCACCATGTCGACGTGGCCACCACCATGGACCCGGGCGTGTTCGACCTGCTGTGGCTGATGGCCCGGCGCTACCAGGTGGCCAAGGGCCGGCGGGTGACGATCAACCTGCACTCCGGCTATCGCACCCCCGAGACCAATGAGAAGCTGCGCCCCGAAGGCGCCGCCCGGAACAGCCTGCACCTGCAGGGCAAGGCGGTGGACCTGTCGGTGCAGGGCTACGGCATGGTGTTCCTGGCGAACCACGCCCAGGCGGTCGCCAGCGGCGGCCTCGGCCTCTACTGGCGCTCCGACTTCGTCCATCTCGACACCGGCCCGAAGCGGCTCTGGTACAAGCGGTTTTAGCCGCCGTCGGTCATCTCGCGGTCCCTCGGTTACTTTCAACACCCTTCTTGCGCGGATCGGCGGGAATCCCGAACTTGCCGACGGTACCTATTCGTAACCAAGTTCGGAGAATCCATATGGCGAAGCTCGCCCTGATCGGCGCCAGCGGCAATGTCGGCTCCAAGATCCTGGCCGAGGCCCTGAGCCGCGGCCACGAGGTCACCGGCATCGTCCGCAACCCGGAGAAGCTGCCGCAGCATCCGAAGCTGACCGCCAAGCGCGGCGACGTGTTCGACGCCGATGCCCTGGCGAAGCTGCTGGCCGGGCACGACGCGGTGATCAGCTCGGTACACTACACCGCCTCTGACCCCGCGTTGCTGCTGCAGGCGGTCAAGGCCTCGGGCGTCAAGCGCTACCTGGTGGTCGGCGGCGCCGGCAGCCTGGAGGTCGCGCCCGGCGTGCAGCTGGTCGACACGCCGGAGTTCCCGGCGATCTACAAGGAGGAGGCGTCCAAGGGCCGCGACTACCTGACCCTGCTGCGCGGCGAGACCGGCCTCGACTGGACCTTCCTGTCGCCCTCGGCGGTGATCGCGCCGGGCGAACGCACCGGCACATTCCGGCTGGGCGGCGATCAGCTTCTGGTCGGCGCGGACGGGCAGAGCCGGATCAGCCAGGAGGACTACGCCGTCGCCCTGATCGACGAACTGGAAAAGCCGGCACACAGCCGCACGCGCTTCACCGTCGGGTACTGAGGCCCCGGCCCATTGTTGTCCGCGGCGCGACGAATTGTTGTGCGATCGGCGGCTTGACCGCGGACCGCAAAAGCAACTCAATCGCAACGCCACCACCGGGCTCGGATCGGCGTTCGACCGGGCCCGGACCAACGGGCTCAAGACCCAAGCGGCACCCCTCCCCCAACTGATCCGGAGACGATCATGGCTGACCTGAACGACCAGCTCGACCGTACCTGGGCGCCGCGCGTGCTCAGCATCCTGCGCATCGCCACCGCCCTGTTCTTCCTGCAGCATGGCATGGCCAAGCTGCTCGGCTTCCCGCATGTCGCCTATTTCGACGGGCTGGAGCTGTTTTCGCTGATCGGCCTGGCCGGTGTGATGGAGATCGTCGGCGGCGTGCTGCTGCTGATCGGCCTGTTCACCCGCCCGGTCGCCTTCCTGCTGTCCGGCGAGATGGCCGTGGCCTATTTCATGGCCCATGCGCCCGGCGGCTTCTTCCCGATCCTGAACCAGGGCGAACTGGCGGCGCTGTACAGCTTCGTCTTCCTGTACCTCGCCGCGGCCGGCGGCGGCGCCTGGAGCCTGGACGCGGTGCGCAACCCGCGCCTGGCGACGGCCTGACTTTTCCTGGCTCAGCCTAAGCGAGCACGAGATCGCTTGAGAACGCGTGTGGCGTGAGTCGGCTGGTGGTGGTTTCGAGAACCGGCGCGCAGCGGACGTTAAAGTCCGTGAGCACCGGAAGCGGAGAAACCGCCATCAGACGGCCGCGCCGCGCGTGTTATCGGGCGATCTCAGGGCGCCGGCTGCTGCTGGGTGATGCAATGGATGCCGCCGCCGCCGAGGAAGATGTCGCGGGCATGGACCTGCACGACACGGCGGTTCGGGAAGGCGTCGCGGATGATGCGGAAGGCGCGCTCGTCCTCGGCCACGTCGAAGGCCGGCATCACCACGCCGCCATTGGCGATGTAGAAGTTGATATAGGACAGGCTCAGCCGCTCGCCGCGATGCTCCTGTCGCGCCGGCTGCGGCACCTCGATCACCTGCAGCGGCCGGCCCTTGGCGTCCTTGGCCGAGCGCAGGATGTCCAGATTGGTCTGCAGCACGTCGAAATTGCCGTCGCTCTTGTCGTCGGTCGACAGCGCCAGCACCACGCCCGGCCGCACGAAGCAGGCGATCTCGTCGATATGGCCGTCGGTCACATCGTCCTCCAGCCCCTCGGGCAGCCAGATCACGGTGGAGATTCCGAGCCAGTCGCGCAGGTTCTGCTCGACCTCCGCCTTGGTCACGTCCGGGTTCCGGTTCGGGTTCAGCAGGCACTGCTCGGTGGTCAGCACCGTGCCTTCACCGTCGACATGGATGGCCCCGCCCTCGAGCACGAAGGGCGCGCGGAAGCGCCGGGCGCCGACATGCTTCAGGATCCGCTTCGCCACCACCGCGTCGCGGCTGTAGGGCTGGTATTTCTGGCCCCAGGCGTTAAAGCGCCAATGCGCGCCGGCGAGATGGCCGTTGCGGTCGAGCAGGAAGGTTGGCCCCGAATCGCGCAGCCAGCTGTCGTCGATCTCCATCGACACCACGTCGATCGGCGTGCCGTTGCCGAGGGTCAGCGATGCCTCCGCCACGTCCGACGGGTTGCAGACCATGGTCACCGGCTCGAAATCGGCGATGGCCCGGGCCACGTCGGCATAGGCGGTGCAGGCGGCGTCCATGTGCTCGCCCCAGATCTCCTCGCGGCAGGGCCAGGCCATCCAGCAACGGCTGTGGGGCTCCCATTCCGCGGGCATGACGTAGCCGAGGGATGCAGGGACGGTCACAATCGGGTTCCGCAGTGGTTCTGGCTCAAGCGCCAGAGGCTAGCGTCCGCCGCGTCCGGATGAAAGAGCCGGTTTTCGGAGCCCGGATATGGAACGGGCCCGACCAACCGGCCAGGCCCGAGAAACCGATCGTCCCGAAGGACTTATGACGACGGCGCGACAATCAAATGCGGCGCCGGGAGATCGACTTTTCCCCCTTCGTCAAACGGCGGCCGAACGGCGCCAGACGAATGGTTCCAAAGATCGACAGAAACGACATGAGAAACTCATCTTTTGTTCTCTGGTGCCGTAGATATAGTCGATCGGGCCTGATTTTTGCTCCGGGGGCAAACGCCGAGGGTCACCTGCGCGGCACGCATGACTCAGAGTCCTGCGTGGCGCCGGCTGAAATCGGCAGAAAACGCCGTTTCGGTGCGGTTCGGCCTTACGTTCCTGCGGCGAAAGCGAGCTGCTCGTCCCGCCGCCGCTTCCTCTCGTGCCGCACCAGCAGGCCGCCCGCGATGATCACGCCGGTGGTGACGATCACCACGATGATGGTGGCCAGCGCGTTGATCTCCGGCGTCACGCCCAGCTTCACCTTGGAGAAGATGTAGACCGGCAGGGTGGTCGATCCGGGGCCGGAGACGAAGCTGGTGATCACCAGCGTGTCCAGCGACAGGGTGAAGGACAGCAGCCAGCCGGCGATCACCGCAGGCGAGATGATCGGCAGGGTGATCCAGAAGAACACCGTCAGCGGCCGGGCACCGAGATCCATCGCCGCCTCCTCGATCGATTCGTCGAGGCTGACCAGCCGCGACTGCACGATCACCGCGACATAGGCCAGGCAGAAGGTGATGTGGGCGATGGTGATGGTCACCATGCCACGGCCCTGCGGGAAGCCGAACAGCCCCTCCATCGCCACGAACAGCAGCAGCAGCGACAGGCCGGTGATCACCTCGGGCATCACCAGGGGCGCCGTGACCATGCCGGAGAACAGGGTGCGGCCGCGGAACCGGCCGAACCGGGCCAGCACCAGCCCGGCCACGGTGCCGAACACGCAGGCCACCGTGGCGGCGATGGCGGCGATCTCCAGCGATCGCCGCGCCGCGTCCAGCATCTGCTGGTTCTCCAGCAGCGTGCCGTACCATTTGGTCGAGAAGCCGCCCCAGATCGTGACCAGCCGGCTCTCGTTGAAGGAGTAGATCATCAGGAGGATAATCGGCACGTAGAGGAAGGCGTAGCCGAACACCAGGCAGGTGAACAGGAACCAGGGCCGCCTCATCGCTCCGCCTCCTGCTGCTTCGCCTGGACGTACTGGAAGACCATGATCGGGATCACCAGCACCAGAAGCAGCACGATCGCGACCGCCGAGGCGACCGGCCAGTCGGTGTTCTGGAAGAACTCGTTCGACAGCACCTTGCCGATCATCAGCGTGTCGATGCCGCCGAGCAGCTCGGGGATGACGTATTCGCCGACCGCCGGGATGAACACCAGCAACGAGCCGGCGATGATACCCGGCAGCGACAGCGGCAGGGTGATCAGCAGGAACGCCTTCCACGGCCGGCAGCCCAGATCCTCCGCTGCCTCGAGCAGGGAGATGTCGAGCTTCTCCAAGGTCGCGTAGAGCGGCAGGATCATAAAGGGCAGGTAGGAATAGACGATGCCGATATAGACGGCGGTGTCGGTGTGCAGGATCTCCAGCGGCTGGTCGATGATGCCGAGCCAGATCAGCAGGTTGTTGAGAAGGCCCTGCTGCTGGAGGATGCCGATCCAGGCATAGACCCGGATCAGGAACGAGGTCCAGAACGGCAGGATCACCAGCATCAGCAGCGGCACCCGCCACTGCTGGCTCGACCGGGCGATGGCATAGGCCATCGGATAGCCGACCAGCAGGCTGAGCACCGTCGAGATCGCGGCGATCTTCAGCGAGCTGAAATAGGCGCTGACATAGAGCGGGTCGTCGAGCAGGAACTGGAAGTTGCCGAGGCTGAGCGAGATGCCGAGATGGGTCTCGTCGATCCAGTCGAGGAGCGGCGTATAGGGCGGCTGGCCGATCACCTTGTCGGCGAAGGCGATCTTCAGGACGATGACGAAGGGGATCAGGAAGAACAGCGACAGCCAGACATAGGGCAGCGCGATCACCAGGCTGCGCCCGAGCCGCCCGCCCAGCCGCCGCAGGATCGAAGGCCCCGCCGCGACCCGCGGGGCGGCGCCTTCCGCCGCGTCGCTCGCCGTCACTGCGGTCATTGCGTCAGCACCACACCGGCGAAGGGCTGCCAGGACAGCCGGACCTCGTCTTCCCAGGTGATCGGCATCTCGGTCAGGCGCGAGACGTTCGGCGCCGTCACCCGCACGGTCTTCCCGTTCGGCAGCGCGATCAGATAGATCGACAGGTTGCCGAGATAGGCGATCTCCTTGACCACGCCGACCGTGCTGTTCATGCCGGCGCCGGCATCGCCGTCCGGCTTCGAGATCGCGATCTTCTCCGGCCGCACCGCGACCCAGACCTGGGTCCCGACCGGCACAGGCAGGCCGTGGCTGATGTAGAGCTGGCAGCCGGCCTCCGGGCTGTCGATGATGACATGCTCCGGATGATCCTCGGCCACGCGGCCCTCAAACAGGTTCACCGAGCCGATGAAGTCGGCCACGAACTTCGATTGCGGGTATTCGTAGATCTCGGCCGGGGTGCCGAGCTGCGAGATGTAGCCGGAATTCATCACCGCGATCCGGCTGGACATGGTCATCGCCTCCTCCTGGTCGTGGGTCACGACCACGAAGGTGATGCCGACCTTCTCCTGGATGTTCACCAGCTCGAACTGGGTCTGCTCGCGCAGCTTCTTGTCGAGCGCGCCAAGCGGCTCGTCCAGCAGCAGGATCTTCGGCCGCTTGACCAGGCTGCGGGCCAGGGCGACGCGCTGGCGCTGGCCGCCGGAGAGCTGATGCGGCTTGCGCTTGGAGAAGCGGCCGAGCTGGACCAGGTCCAGCACCTCGGCGACGCGGGTCTTGATTTCGGCCGCTGGCACCCGGTCCTGGCGCAGGCCGAAGGCCACGTTCTGCTCCACCGTCATGTGCGGGAACAGCGCGTAGGACTGGAACATCATGTTGACCGGCCGCTCATAAGGCGGCACCGCGGTCATGTCGACGCCGTCGATGAAGATCTTGCCTTCGGTCGGCCGCTCGAACCCGGCCATCATCCGCAGCAGCGTGGTCTTGCCACAGCCGGACCCGCCCAGCAGGGCGAAGAACTCGCCGCGATAGATCGACAGGCTGACATCGTCGACGGCGGTGAAGTCGCCGAACTTCTTGGTCACCTTCTCGATCCGGACATAGGGCTTCTCGTCCGGATTGCGCCACGGCTGCGGCGCGGTCTGCTGCTTCGGCTTGGCTTGGCCCATCCCCGTCTCCGGCGCCTGTCCCCCAAAGTGGAGCGGCCGCCGCATCCGTTCTGGATGCGGCGGCCGCGCTGTCTACTGGCCGGTGCGGAACCGCGTCCAGGTCCGCGTCCGCAGGCGTTCGTAGCTGGACGACGCCTCGGTGATCGCGAACAGCCGCTTCATCACGTCCTCGGGCGGGAAGATGCGCGGGTCGTTGGCGATGTCGGGGTTCATCAGCTCCTTCGCGCCGATCACCGCGTTGCCGTAGCCGACGAAATCGTCGATCCCGGCCATCACCTTCGGCTCGAGCAGGAAGTTGATGTAGGCGTAGGCGTCGTCGACATGCGGCGCATCCTTCGGGATCGCGGCCATGTCGAACCAGATCTGCGCCCCTTCCTTGGGGATGAAGTAGTCGATGGTGACGCCGTTCTTCGCCTCGTCGGCCCGGGTCTTGGCGATGTTGACGTCGCCCGACCAGCCGAGGGAGACGCAGACGTTGCCGCCCGCCAGATCGTTGATGTACTGCGACGAGTGCAGGTACTTCAGATAGGGGCGGACCTTCATCAGGGCCTCTTCGGCCTTCTTCAGATCCTCAGGCTTCTGGCTGTTCGGATCGAGGCCGAGATAGTTCAGGACCGAGGGTATCACGTCGGTCGGGCTGTCCAGCATGGTGATGCCGCAATCGGCGAGCTTCTTGGCGTTCTCCGGGTCCAGCACCATGGCGATGCTGTCCGGCGGCGTGTCGCCCAGCCGCTTCTTCACCTGGTCGACATTGTAGCCGACGCCGACCGTGCCCCACTGGTAGATGATCGCGTGCTTGTTGCCCGGATCCGCGGTCTCGACCAGCTTCATCAGCGCCGGGTCGAGGTTCTTCCAGTTCGGGATCTTGGATTTGTCGAGCTCAAGATAGACCTTGGCCTTGATCTGGCGCGACAGGAAGGGCTGGGCCGTCGGGACGACGACGTCATAGCCCGAATTGCCGGTCAGCAGCTTGGCTTCCAGCGCCTCGTTGCCGTCATAGGTGTCATAGACGGTCTTGATGCCGGTGGCCTTGGTGAAATCGGCCAGGGTGGTCTCGCCGATATAGTCCGACCAGTTGTAGATGTTGACGACCTTCTCCTGGGCCAGAGCCGGCACTGCCACGGCGCACAGCGCCGCGGTCGCGAGAAGGCTTTGCACGAGACGCTTCATGTAACCATTCCCTGTCTGTGGTCTGTTCGAGAACCCGTCGAGCCGGCTCCCCCTTCTGATTCAATGCAACTCGCCGCTGGGAAAACTGTCAATCGCGGCGATGGCGCGGTGCACAAAACGGGCTCGAACCGTCCTCCCTGTGCCCTGCGTCCGTGACATTTGCAACCCCGTCCTGTCCGTCCCCCCAAACGAGAAAGGGCGGCCCGTCGCGGCCGCCCCTGCCCTCACATCTTGCCGACGTCCCGTGCCGTGGCGTCGATCGCGATCCTGGCCCGGCGCACCAGCTCGTCGACCTCGTCGCGCGAGATCACCAGCGGCGGCGACAGCACCATGGCGTCGCGCACCCCGCGCATCACCAGGTCGTTGGCGAAGCAGTGGTTGCGGCACTGGGTGCCGACCGATCCGTAGTTCGGGAAGCGCTGGCGGGTGGCCTTGTCCTGAACCAGCTCGATCGCCGCGATCAGGCCGACGCCGCGGACCTCGCCGACGATCGGATGGTCGGCGAAGGCCTCGCGCAGCCGGTCCTGGAAATACGGGCCGATATCGGTCCGGGTGCGGTCGACCAGCCCTTCCCGCTCCAGGATCCGGATGTTGGCCAGCGCCACGGCGCAGGCCACCGGATGACCGGAATAGGTGAAGCCGTGATAGAACTCGCCGCCTTCCTCGATCAGCGTCTCGGCGACCCGGTCGCCGACCATGACGGCGGACAGCGGCAGGTAGCCCGAGGTGATGCCCTTGGCCAGGGTCATCAGGTCCGGCTTGATCCCGAACAGGTCCGAGCCGAACCATTCGCCGGTGCGGCCGAAGCCGCAGATCACCTCATCGGCGATCAGCAGCACGTCATGCTCGCGGCAGATGCGCTGCAGCTCCGGGAAGTAGCTGGCCGGCGGGATGATGACGCCGCCGGCGCCCTGGATCGGCTCGGCGATCACCGCGGCGACGCTGTCGGCGCCCAACTCCCTGATCCGGTCCTCGACCGCCTTGGCGGCCAGCCTGCCGAAGGCCTCGGGCTCCAGGTCGCCGCCATTGTCGTACCAGTAGGGCGCCATGACGTGGTGGAAGCCGGGGAACGGCAGGTCGGCCTGGCGGTGCATCGCCCCCATGCCGCACAGCGACACGGCGGCCATGGTCGAGCCGTGATAGCCGTATTGCCGGCCGATGATCGCCTTCTTGCGGTGCTTGCCCTTCAGGTCCCAGAAGTGCCGGACCATGCGGACGATGGTGTCGTTCGCCTCCGACCCACTATTGGCGTAGAAGACGCGGCTGAGGCCGGCGGGCGTGATCCCGGCCAGCTTGGCCGACAGCTCGGCCGCGGCCGGCGTCGTGGTCTTGAAGAAGGTGTTGTAGAAGGGCAGCTCCAGCATCTGCTCATGGGCGACGTCGGCCAGCTCCTTGCGGCCGTAGCCGACATTGACGCACCACAGGCCGGCCATGCCGTCGATCATCTGGCGGCCTTCGGAATCCCACAGCCAGACGCCCTCGGCCCGGGTGATGACGCGGCTGCCCCCTTCGGAGGCCAGCGATTTGTAGTCGGTGAAAGGATGCAGGTGATGGGCGGTGTCGATCGCCTTCCACTCGGCGGTGGTGCGGCTGGCGGCAAAACTGTTCATGACGCGACCTCGCGTGAATCCGGACAAATTATGCGGAAACCGGGCCGCCTCCTCGCGGCCTCCTAGCAAAGTCAGGCGCGCGGCGGGTTATAGCCGATCCGGGCGCACAGCAGCATCAGCTGCTGCTTGCGCGATTGGCGACTGCGATGGGGCCGTGGCCGTGTCATGGTGCCTCGAAGCATATCGCCACCGGCGCGCGGCGTCACTAGCCGAGCGACTCGGGCCCGGCTAGCTGACCGGCGCGGTTCGGTCGAACACGGCCAGGATCGGGCCGACCCGGATGCCCCAGCCGACCGACAGACCGTCCGGCGCCGACAGGGCCGAGACCGAGCCGTCGAGATAGAGCGCGTTGCGACAGCCCAGCGCGTCGCGGAACAGCCGGGCGAAGCTGCCGAAGCTGACTCCGTCGCGCGAGATGGCGAAGACCACGGTGTGGTCGTCGCGCAGGCCGATGCCGTTGCGGGTCTTGCGCGACGGGCCGTCGTCGCTGAACAGCGGGTGCAGGGCGCCGTCGATCACCAGCAGCGGGCCGGACTGGGTGGCGATGCCGGCAGCCGGGGCCTGGCGCAGATAGGCCCCGGTCTCCAGGATCCCGGCGCGGTCGCCATCGGTGTAGAAGACGCCGTTCGGCTTCATGAAGAAGTTGCCGTCGCCATCCGCCTCATTGGCCGGACTCAGCTCCCGCCCGCCGGAGACGAAGAGCCCCACCGGCGACAGGTCCGCGTGGTACATGCCGGCATTCATCGCCACCAGCGGCTGGTCGCCCGCCGCCGCCATCGCCCGCTTGAAGGCATAGAGCGAACCGTAGGGCCGGCCGTCGCGGTCCTGCCAGAACAGGCCGAGGCGATAGCGCCGCAGGTCGACCTCGCAGACGGTGTAGTCGACCGCCTCGAAGGACACCGGCCGGCAGGGCTGGGCCGTGGCCGAGGCTTCCGGCGCTGGAGCCGCCTCGGCTGCGGGCGCCGCCGGCGGCGCGACCTCGGTGGGCTTGGGCGTGCTCACGGCCGCGCCGCAGGCAGCGGTCAGCAGCAGCGCGAGCATGGAGAAAAGTCTCGCCATGTGACGTCGATCATGGGGCCGGTGACATATCAGCTTCATACAGACCGCCTAGCCTGCCGCGCATTCGCATCATTCATGCCGGGGGATTCGCACCAAATGATGACATGGCTTCGCCTCGGGCTGATCGGCTTCGTGGTGGCCGCCGCGGGGACCGCGGAGGCCGCCGACCCGCTGACGGGCAAGGAATACAAGGTCCTGCTCGATCCGGCAAAGTTCCAGGCGCAGCCGGTCGCCACCGCCAACAGCTTCCTGTCCCAGCTGCGGACCAAGCTGACCGCCGCCGGCTTCGACCGCACCGTCGACGGGAGCTTCGCCGTCAATAAGGTCCGCACCGTCCGCTACTACGATTCGCCGGGCACCTGCCGGCTGAACACTCTCGGCTACAGCTTCCGCGAGCGGGTCGAGGGCACCGATCGCGAGATCAACCTGAAGTTCCGCTCCGACAGCCAGTCGACCGCGGCCGGCACGGACGTCAGCGGCAGCGACAACGACGCCGAGACCAAGCTGGAGGCGGACATCACCCCGCCGTTCAAATGGGTCTATTCCCACTCGACCACCGAGCCGCTGTCGGCGACCAAGAACCTGAACATCCTCGACGACGTGGTCGACCTCTTCCCACCGACCGAGGACCTGAACCTGCCGAGCCAGGAGACACTGGCGATCGTCGGCAACCTGTCGATCACCGAGCGCACCTATGACGGGCCGGAGAGCGACCTGGGCCAGCAGGACGCCGAGTTCGACCTGACCCTGTGGTACGCTAACGGGTCGTCGACCGTCGCCAGCGCCGAGGTATCGTTCAAGGTCGAGGACAAGGACGGCGACTTCACCGACAAGGTCGACCAGCGCTCGAAGCTGATGTTCGACACCATCCGCGGCATGACCGGCTGGGTGTCGACCAACCCGACGACCAAGACCCAATGGGTCTACCAGTACCAGCCGAACTTCTGCAGTTGAGCGGCGCGACGGGCCGGATGGCGCATCATCCGGCTCGTTTCGTATCGAATTGTGCAACGCAGCAACGCTGAGACAATTCGCGACAATCCCCGATCCGCCCCGACACAGTTCTGAGACAACCAGCCCGCACTCTGCGCTCCAGGCCATTGGGAGCGAGAGGCATGGGACGCCCGGTGATTCGGACATTGGCGGGAGTTGTGGCGCTGGCCCTGGTCGGCGGTCTGGCCGCGCTGGGCTGGCAGGCCTCGCGGAGCACCGCGGCGACGACGGCCCAGCCGGCCGCCCGGCCCGTTCCCAGCGTCGTCGTGTCGCCGCCACTGGTGCGGCGGGTGGCAGACCAGCGGGAACATGCCGGGCGGTTCGAGCCGACCGCGAGCGTCGAGATCCGGGCCCGCGTCTCCGGCTATCTGCAGTCGATCGGCTTCGCGGACGGCCAGATCGTCCAGGCCGGCCAGACGCTGTTCACCATCGACCCCCGCCCCTACCGGGCCGCGGTCGCCGAGGCGCAGGCCCAGCTGTCCAGCGCCCGGGCGCAGCGCGACCTCGCCGATCTGGAACTGCGCCGGGCCGAGCAGCTGGTCGGCTCCTCCGCCGTCTCGCGCTCGACCCTGGACCAGCGCCGGCAGCAGAAGCAGGCGGCTGACGCCGCCTTCGAGCTGGCCCAGGCCGGGCTGACCCGGGCGCAGTTGGACCTCGACTTCACCGAGATCAAGGCGCCGATCAGCGGCCGGGTCTCGAACCGGCGGGTCGATGCCGGCAGCCTGGTGACGGACACCGGCACGCTGCTGACCACCCTGGTCGCGCTGGACCCGATCTACTTCGTCTTCGACATGAGCGAGCGCGACTTCGTCGCCTATGAGCGGGCGGTGAAGTCCGGCGACCTGCGGTCGATTCGGGACCGCGGCGTGCCGATCGAGGCGCGACTGCAGGACGACGAGGGCTGGCCCTACCAAGGCACGATGAGCTTCGTCGACAACCGGCTGGAGAGCGGCGCCGGCACCATCCGCGCCCGGGCCGTGCTGGCAAACGCGGACCTGTTCATCACCCCCGGCCAGTTCGGCCGGCTGCGCCTGGCGTCCTCCGGCGAGCGCGACGCGCTGCTGGTGCCGGAGACGGCGCTGCTGACCGACCAGGCCAGCCGCATCGTCCTGACCGTGGCAAGTGACGACACGCTGCGGGCCACGCCGGTCCGCCTCGGCGCCCGCCTGCCGGGCGGCCTGCGCGTGGTCGAAAGCGGGCTCAAGGCCGAGGATCGGGTGGTGATCAACGGCCTGCTGCGCGGCCGCGCCGGCCAGAAGGTGGTGCCGCAGGCCGGCGAGATCGCACCGGCCGCCACGGCGATGGTCAATTGACCATGCGCCTGCCCCATCTCTGCATCGAACGGCCGATCCTGGCGACGGTGCTGTCGGTGCTGATCGTCCTGATCGGCATCGCCGGCTACTTCACCCTGCCGCTGGCGCAGTACCCCGAGATCACGCCGCCGACCGTCGTCGTCCGCGCCCAGTACCCCGGCGCCTCGGCCGAGGTGATGAGCAGCACCGTCGCCGTGCCGATCGAGCAGGAGATCAACGGCGTCGAGAACATGCTCTACATGTCCTCGCAGGCCACCGGCGACGGCCAGCTCGGCATCACCGTCACCTTCGCGCTCGGCACCGACCTGGACGAGGCGCAGGTGCTGGTCCAGAACCGCGTGGCGGTGGCCGAGCCGCGGCTGCCGGAGGAGGTGCGCCGCCTCGGCGTGACGGTGCGCAAATCGTCGCCCGACATCCTGCTGGTGGTGCAGCTGTTCTCGCCGGACGGCTCGCGCGCGCCGCTCTACCTCTCCAACTACGCCACGCTGCGGATCCGCGACGCGCTGCTGCGGGTCGACGGCGTCGGCGACGTCCGCATGCCCACCGCCCGCGACTATGCCATCCAGGTCTGGCTGGACCCCGACGCGGTGGCCGCCCGCAACCTGACGGCCGGCGAGGTGGTGGCCGCCCTGCAGGCGCAGAACGTCCAGGTCGCCGCCGGCGTGGTGAACGAGCCGCCGGTGGCGTCCGGCGGCGCCTTCGAGCTGAATGTCGAGACGCTGGGGCGCCTGTCCGATCCGGCGGAGTTCGAGGACATCATCGTCAGGACCGACCCCGACGGCCGCGTCACCCGGATCCGCGACGTCGCCCGGGTCGAGCTGACGGCGCAGAGCTTCCGCGGCGGCGCCCTGTTCGACGGCCGCGTCTCGCAGCCGATCCAGGTGTTCCAGCAGCCCGGGTCGAACGCGCTGGAGACGGCCGACCGCGTGGTCGCGGCGATGGCGCAGCTGGGCCGCAACCTGCCGGCCGGCGTCGACTACGCCATCCCGTTCAACCCGACCCGGTTCATCGCCGAGAGCGTCAGCGAAGTCTACACCGCGATCCTCGAGGCGATCGCGCTGGTCGTGCTGGTGGTGATCCTGTTCCTGCACAGCTGGCGGGCGGCGATCATCCCGATCCTGGCGATCCCGATCTCGCTGATCGGCACCTTCGCCGTGATGGCCGGCCTCGGCTATTCGCTGAACAACCTGTCGCTGCTCGGCCTTGTGCTGGCCATCGGCATCGTCGTCGACGACGCCATCGTGGTGGTCGAGAACGTCGAGCGGCACCTGCGCGCCGGCCTGTCGCCGCGGGAGGCGGCGCACAGATCGATGGAGGAGATCAGCGGCGCGCTGATCGCCATCGCCCTGGTGCTGTGCGCGGTGTTCGTGCCGGCGGCGATGATGTCCGGCATCTCCGGCCGGTTCTTCCGCCAGTTCGCCGTGACCATCGCCGCGGCGACCGCGATCTCCGCCTTCGTGTCGCTGACGCTGAGCCCCGCCTTGTGCGCCCTGCTGCTGCGGCCGCATGGCGAGCACGCGGCGAGGCCCCGTAACATCCTGCTGCGCGGCCTGGCCGCCGGCGCCCGCGGCTTCAACGCCGGCTTCGACCGGCTGTCGCTCGGCTATGGCGGGCTGACCCGCCGGCTGCTGCGCGTCGGCCTGCTGATGCTGGTCGCCTATGGCGGGCTGCTGGGCCTGACCGGCTGGCAGTTCAGCCGGGCGCCGACCGGCTTCATCCCAGTGATGGACCAGGGCTATTTCCTGACCGCGGTGCAGCTGCCGCCCGGCGCCGCCCTGGCCCGCACCGATGCGGCGATGAAGGCGGTCTCCGACCGGCTGGATGCGACACCGGGCGTGGCCCACACGGTCGCGATCGCGGGACTTGACGGAGCCACCTTCACCAACGCGTCGAACAGCGGCGTGGTCTTCGCCATCCTCGATCCCTATGAGGCGCGGGCGGGGCGCGGCCAGACCGTCGACCGGATCATCGCCGACCTGACCGCCCGCCTGGCGGATGTGCCGGAGGCGCAGGTGATCCCGATCAAGCCGCCCTCGGTTCGCGGCATGGGCAACACCGGCGGCTTCAAGCTGATGGTCGAAGACCTGGCCGGCGGCACGCCGGAGGAGCTGGAGGCGGCCGTGCGCCAGGTCGTCGCCGCGGCCGGCCAGTCGCCCGAATTCGCCAATGTCTTCAGCCCGTTCAACACGGCGACGCCGAAGCTGTACGCCGATATCGACCGGGTGAAGTCGGAGATGCTGGGCGTGCCCGCATCCCGGGTGTTCGAGACACTCGAGATCTATCTCGGCTCGGCCTATGTCAACGACTTCAACCTGCTGGGCCGAACCTTCCAGGTCCGGGCCCAGGCCGACGCCCGGTTCCGCCAGGATCCGGCGGCGCTGGAGGGGCTGAAGACCCGCAGCGACTCCGGCGCCATGGTGCCGCTGGGCTCGGTCGCGACCTTCGAGGAGCGGGCCGGCGCCTACCGCATCCCGCGCTACAACCTGTACCCCGCCGCCGAGATCCAGGGCGCGGCGGCGGCCGGCGTGTCGACCGGCACCGCCCTGGACCGGATGGAGCGGATCGCAGCCGAGACGCTGCCGGACGGCTACGGCTTCGAATGGACCGAGGTGGCGCTGCAGGAGCGGCTGGCCGGCACCAGCGCCCTCCTGGTCTTCGCGGCCTCGGCGGTGTTCGTCTTCCTGTTGCTGGCGGCGCTGTACGAGAGCTGGACCCTGCCGCTGTCGGTGGTCCTGATCGTGCCGATGTGCCTGCTGGCGGCGCTGACCGGCCTCCTGGCCGCCGCCATGGACGTCAACATCCTGGCGCAGATCGGCTTCGTGGTGCTGATCGGGCTGGCCGCCAAGAACGCGATCCTGATCGTCGAGTTCGCGCGCCAGGCCGAGGCCGCGGGCGCCGACCGGTTCGCCGCCGCGATCGAGGCGGCACGGGTGCGGCTGCGCCCGATCGTGATGACCTCGCTGGCCTTCATCCTGGGCGTGGTGCCGCTGGTGCTGGCCACCGGCGCCGGCGCGGAAATGCGCCAATCGCTGGGCGTGGTGGTGTTCTTCGGCATGATCGGCGTCACCGCCTTCGGCCTGATCTTCACCCCCGCGTTCTATGTCGCCTGCCGCGGGCTGGAGCAGGCGGCCGGGCGCTTCCGCCGGCGCCCCGCCCTGTCCCCGTCGCTGCCGGAGGCTGCCGAATGAGCACCGAGGTGATGATCGTCGCCCCGCGCCGGGCCGCTACCGGGCGCTACACCGGTCTGGCACAATGGCTGCACTGGGTCTCGGCGGCGCTGATGCTGGCGGTGCTGGTGCTGGCCTGGGTGATGGAGAGCCTGCCGAACGGCGACGCCTCGCGCGCCACCGTCATCATGCTGCACAAATCGGTCGGGCTGACGATCCTGGCCCTGACCGCCGTGCGGCTGGTCTGGCGGGCGATCCATCCGCCGCCGCCCGCGGCGCGATGGGCAGCCTGGGAGGCTGCCGCGGCCACGGCGAGCCACTGGCTGCTGTACCTCGTCCTGCTGGCGATGCCGATCAGCGGCTATCTGATCTCCGCCGGCCGCGGCCGTGCCATCCCGTATTTCGGCCTGTTCGAGGTGCCGCTGCTGGCCCCGGCGACCGACGCGATCTGGCGAATCGGCAGCACCGTGCACGCGACCGGGCAATGGGCGCTCTACGGCCTCGTCGCGCTGCACATCGCCGCGGCGGCCTGGCACGTGGTCGTGCGACGGGACGGCACGCTGGATCGGATGCTGCCGGAGCAGACCGGCGGGTGAGCGAGGGCCTTGGTCTCAGGGGCCGTAGCGGCGCTGTGCCTCGATCGCCAGGCCGACCCCGACCGCGCCGAAGCTGTCCCCCTCCACCACCCGGGCGGCCGGCGCCTCGGCCAGCGCCGCGGCGCGGAAGGCCGGCAGCAGGGCCGAGCCGCCGGTCAGGAACACGGCGTCCAGCCGGTCCGGCGTGAGGCCGGCCGCCTGGATGCAGCGCCGGATCAGCGCCGACAGCCGGCCGACGGCGTCGCCGATCGCCGCATCCAGCACCGCCCGGCCGGCGCGCAGTCCCAGCTTGGGCTCCACCAGCCGCAGGTCGATCACGGTCGGGTCCTTGTCGCCGAGCGCGATCTTCGCCGCCTCGACCCGCAGCGCCAGGCTGTGGCCGAGATTGCCCTCCAGCACCCGCAGCAGCCGGTCGAACTTCTCCGGCGCGCGCGATTCGCGGCGCACGTCGCGCACCTCCGCCACCACCTTGGGGGCGTAGAGCGCGTTGATCCGGCTCCAGGTCGCCAGCATGTGGAAGTAGCGGCTGGGCGCCACCGCGCCCTGGCGCTTCATCTTCGTGCCCATGCCCAGCGCCGGCATCACCGTGGCCAGGCTGAACAGCCGGTCGACATCGGTGCCGCCCAGCCGGATGCCGTCATTGGCCAGGATGTCGGCCGCCCGCTCCGGCAACGCCCGGCGCTGCGGCCCGAGCCGGACGATCGAGATGTCGGAGGTGCCGCCGCCGATATCGACGATCAGCGCCACCTCCTCCCGGTCCAGCCCGGCCTCGTAGGTGCGGGCGGCGGCGATCGGCTCGTACTCGAAGGAGACCTCGGCGAAGCCGGCCTCGCGCGCGATGCCCTGCAGCGTGTCCTGGGCGGCGCGGTCGCCGGCGGGGTCGTCATCGACGAAATGCACCGGCCGGCCGTGCACCACCCGCTCCAGCGCATGACCGCAGGCGGCCTCGGCCCGCGCCTTCATCTCGGCCAGGAAGATCGCGATCACCTGCTTGAAGCCGATGCGCTCGCGCCCGACCCAGGTGTCCTCCTCGATCAGCGGCGTGCCCAGCACCGACTTGATCGAGCGCATCAACCGCCCGTCCAGGCTCTCGACATAGGAGTCGATGGCCGAGCGGCCGAAGCGTGGCGCGCCACCGACCAGGTCGAACCAGATGGCGCTGGGCAGCGCAGTCGCCGCACCCTCGAGCGGCAGCAGCCGCGCGCCCTGCGAATCAACGATGCCGAGGGTCGAGTTCGAGGTGCCGAAATCCAGGCCGCAGACCGCCATCTCCGCCTCCGCCGCACAACGCCGAAAGGCCCCGGATCCGGTCGGACGGGGCTGTGAAAGGGCGGCGCTTTTAGCGCATGTGGGGAGTGAGGGGAAGAGGCCGCGGCCGGGTCACGCCGCCGCAGCCCCCGGCAGCCCGAACACCTTCGCCACCAGCTCGTAGCTGCGCAGCCGGGCGGCGTGGTCATGGATCATGCTGGTGATCATCACCTCGCTGGCCACGGTCTCGCCGGCCAGCCGCTCGATCTCGGCCTTCACCGTCTCCGGCGTGCCGACGATCTGGTTGCGGCGCGAATTCTCGACGACGCGCTTCTCCTCCGCCGTGTAGGGGTAGGACAGCGCCTCCTCCGGGCTCGGCAGCAGGCCCGGCCGGTTGGTGCGCAGCCGCACCCAGGACAGTTGGTGCGGCGCCGCCAGGCGCTCCGCCTCCGCCGCATCCTCGGCGCAATAGACCGAGACGGTCAGGATCGAGTGCGGGGCCCGCATCTCCGGCGAGGGCAGGAAGTTGGCCCGGTACAGATGCATCGCCGGCATCGTGTATTGCGGGCTGAAATGATGGGCGAAGGCGAAGCCGCTCCCGATCCGGGCGGCGAAGCGGGCGCCGAATTCGCTGGAACCCAGCATCCAGACCGGCGGCAAGGGCACGTCCTCCGGCACCGCGTGGACATTGCGGAAGGCGTGATCCGTCGGGAAGGTGCCGTCGGCGAAGGCGCGCAGCTCGGCATATTGCTCCGGGAAGTCATTGGCGACGACGGCCTCCTGCGACCGGCGCATCGCCAGCGCCGTCAGCTGGTCCGAGCCCGGAGCGCGGCCGAGGCCGAGGTCGATCCGGCCGGGATGCAGCGATTCCAGCATCTTGAAGGCCTCGACCACCCGCAGCGGCGCATGGTTGGGCAGCATCACCCCGCCGGAGCCGACGCGGATCCGCTCGGTCACCTGGGCGACGTGGCCGATCAGCACCTCCGGCGCGGTCGAGGCGACGCCGGGGATCGAATGGTGCTCGGCCACCCAGTAACGGGTGAAGCCCAGCCGATCGGTCAGCCGGGCGAGATCGAGCGAGTTGCGGACGGCCTGGCCGGGCTGAGAGCCGGAGGCGATCGGCGCGAGGTCGAGGACCGAGAGCGGCAGTGTCATATCCTGAACTTTGGCGGTCGCGATCGCGGTTCAAGGCGCGAGGCGATCCGGCACGGCTGCGCCGGCCGCATGGCGGTCATCCGCCGCAGACGTCGGACATCCATGGACAACGGCGAGACTCGGGCCGGAGCCGGAAATTCTGCATTCCATCTTTATGGGCCGCACGGCTAGGACAGCCACCGCCCCGGAACCGGACGAGTCAAAGAGATGAAGCCAGAACATGCTGCCCGCCGCGCGATCATCCGTGACTGGATGGCGCTGCCGCGCGAGCAGCGGCAATCGGTGGAACAGGCCGCCGCCTTCGTCACCCGAGCGGCGGCGGCGCGCGACTTCCCCTGCGCCGGCAGCCGCCCGGCCCGGATCCTGACGTGGCTGCGGCCCCGCATCGGCCGGCCCTGATGCCACCGACCACTATCGACGGCCGAGATATCGCCCTGTCATGGCGAGCCTCGACGGCAGCGGCTGGAGAGCCGCTCTCGATCGCCGCCGGTATTACTGCCCGTTCGGCCGGATCGTCAGCGCCACCCGCCGGTTCTGCTGCCGCCCCGCGGCCGTGGCGTTGCTGGCGATCGGCTGGGCTTCGCCGACGCCGCCGATGTTGATCCGCGGCGGGTAGACCCCGCGGGAGTTGATATAGTCCGCGACGGAGCGCGCCCGCGCTTCCGACAGCCGCTGGTTGTACTCGGCCGAGCCGGTGTTGTCGGTGTGGCCGACCACGTCGATATAGGTGTTGGTGTACTGGTTCAGCGTCGCCGCGACGCTGTCGAGCGGGCCGTAGAACGCCGGCTTGATGGTCGCGGAATCGGTGGCGAAAGTGACGTCGCCCGGGATATCCACGACCAGGTTGTCGCCCTGGCGGCTCACGCCGATACCGGTGCCGGCGAGGTTGCGCCGCAGATCGGCCTGCTGCCGGTCCATGTAGTTGCCGATGGCGCCGCCCGCGAGCGCGCCGATGCCAGCGCCGATCAAGGCCCCCTCGCCGCGGTTGCCGCCGCTGACCAGGGCGCCGATGCCGGCCCCCGCCAGGCCGCCCGCAGCGGCTCCGCCGATCGTGTTCGGCGCGCTGTCGAACTGGCACGACGCGAGCGACACGGCCAGGCCGGCCACGATCAGGCATTTCGGGAACCGCATGGCATCCTCCTCGCAGGCAGTGGAGTGAGGATCGGCGCGAAACATGGCTTCTTCAAGCCCCGCTCAATTGCGCAGCACGATGCAGGCGCCGCCGGCCCGGCGCAGGCGGGTGCAGAACTGGTTGCCCTCGGCCCGGCTTTGCGCCGGCACGCTGACCCGGTAGAAGCGCCGCGTGCCCATGCTGAGCATGCGGGTGCCGACGATCATCGGCTGGATCTCGGCCATCAGCTGCGGGAAGCGCCGGCGGACCCGGTTGTACGAGGCCAGCGCCCGACCCTTGGAGAAGTTGCCGGCGATCTGCACGTGCCACGGCGCGGTCGGCGACACCAGCTCGTCCCGGTCCGCTTCGGTCCTCAGCGCCGCCAGAAGCTCCAGGCAGGGCTTCGGGCTGCCGTCGAAGACGGGGACGCTGCCATCCGCCTTCGGCACCCAGTCATCGGCCGGGCGCTTGGTGACGAACAGCACGTAGTCCTCGGTCTCCAGGGGCAGGAAGCCGCGGCCGCCGACCCAGCTCTCGACCCGGTTCGGCCCGGCATTGTAGCCGGCGGCGGCAAGGCCGAGATTGCCGAATTCGTCGCGCAGCTCGGCCAGGAAGGCGGCGGAGGCCGGCAGCGCCGTCTCCGGGTCGAACGGGTCCGCCAGGTCGCGCATCTTGGCCGTGCCGGGCATGAACTGGGCCACGCCCTGCGCCCCCTTCGGGCTGACCGCACGCGGCCGGAACCGGCTCTCCTTCCAGATCAGCCGGGTGAAGAACTCCAGCGGCAGGTTCTCGGCGGCGGCCGACTGCTCGATCAGCCGGCACACCGCCTGCTCGACCGTCTCATCCTTGCCCTGCGCGGCAGCGGCCTCCGACGACAGGAAGGCGCAGGCGATCGCGATCCAGCCCAACGAACGCATGCGCAGCCACACCATCGTCAAATCGGACACCGGCAATCCCGCAATGATATTGCGATTTGTAGCGGCCGTCGCCTTGTCCATAAACCGATATTGACTGCATCCAATGCATTCGCTCAAAGTGGTCGGGATGTCAGACCAATTTTGATGGCCTGCTGCCTGAATGTCCGCCCGCCTCCGCTCCTCCCTGTCGCCGATCCGCACGCCGACGCGTGACGAGGCAGCGCTGGCGGCGATCGCGGAGCATGTCGAGCGCGCCGGTATCAAGCCCGGTGAGCGGCTGCCGCCCGAGCGCGAGCTGGCCGAGCAGCTCCAGGTCAGCCGCTCCACCATCCGAGAGGCGCTGAAACGATGGGAGGGGCTGGGCATCGTCGAGATGCGCAAGGGCAGCGGCACCTATCTGAAGGTGCTGGTGTCGACCGCCAGCATCCACATGCCGCTGACTATCGACCGCGCCTCGGACGTCGCCACGCTGCTGCACACGCTGGAGGTCCGGCGGGCGCTGGAGGGCGAGGCCGCGGCGATCTGCGCCCGCCGGGCGACCACCGACCAGATTGCCGAGATCGGCCGCCGCCTCGACATCATGGAAGCGCACCACACCAAATATGGCGACGCGCCGGAGCAGGACTGGGAGTTCCACCAGTCGATCTTCCGCGCCACCGAGAACCCGATCTTCGAGCAGATCCTGGCCAGCATGCGGGACGCCTTCCACCGCTTCTGGGAGAACCCGCTGGACATGCCGGATTTCGCCGGCCGCACCTTCCCCTATCACCGCGTGATGTACGACGCGATCGTCCGGCGCGACCCGGACGGCGCCCGCACTGCCGCGCTGACCATCATCGACATGGTCGATGAGGACATCCGAGACGCCGACCGCAGACGGACCCGATGACCGACGATTTCCCCGCCCCCGACGCCTATGCGGCCGCCACCACGCTGGCGCATGACGACAGCTTCCCATCCGGCGCGGTGGTGCCGCCGATCTACCAGACCTCGCTGTTCACCTTCGCCAGCTATGCGGAGATGGAGGCGGCGTTCTCCGGCCAGGTGAAGCGCCCGGTCTATTCCCGCGGCGACAACCCGACGGTGCAGGAGTTCGAGCGCAAGGTGGCGGCGCTGGAAGGCGCCGAGGCGGCCCGCGGCACCGCCAGCGGCATGGCGGCGATCAGCTCGGCCGTGCTCAGCATCGCCGGGTCCGGCGACCGCATCCTGTGCACCCGCCATGTCTATGGCGACGCCTACCGCCTGTTCGAGAAGCTGCTGCCGCGGCTGGGCATCACCGTGGAATACGTCGATGCCGGCGACCCCGCGGCGGTCGAGGCGGCGCTGCCCGGGGCCAAGCTGCTGTATCTCGAGAACCCGACCTCGATGATGTTCGAGCTGCAGGAGATCGGGCGGCTGGCGGCCCTGGCCAAGGCGCAGGGCGTGGCCACGATCATCGACAATTCCTGGGCCACGCCGCTGTTCCAGCAGCCGATCCGGCACGGCGTCGACCTGGTGGTGCATTCGGCCTCGAAATACCTGTCGGGCCACAGCGACACAGTCGCCGGGGTGATCGCCGGGTCGGCCGAGCGCCTCGCCCGGGTCAACGACCTGACCCACCCCTATCTCGGCGGCAAGCTGTCGCCCTTCGAGGCCTGGCTGCTGATCCGCGGCATGCGCACCCTGCCGCTCAGGATGCGCCAGCACCAGGAGAGCGGCCTGGCCATCGCCCGCCGCCTGGCCGACCATCCGCTGGTCACGCGGGTGCTGCACCCGGCCTTCTCCAACCACCCCGGCGGCGCCACGCTGACCGGCCACAGCGGCCTGTTCTCCTTCGAGGTCGAGGAGCAGGTCGACGTGCCGCGGCTGGTCGACGCGCTGAAGCTGTTCAAGCTCGGCGTCAGCTGGGGCGGACACGAAAGCCTGGTGGTCCCGGCGCGCGCCTCGCTGCGCCAGGCCCAGGGGCCGAACTCGATGGCCGATTTCGGGGTCACCCAGCGCATCGTCCGGCTCGCGGTCGGGCTGGAGGACACCGAGGATCTGTGGGCCGATCTCGAGCGCGCGCTCGCCGGCTCCGTGAACTGAACGTCGTTTTGCAAACAGGGAGGCAAAAATGAAACGTCTGTTGCTCCTGGCCGGCCTGGCCGCCATCGCTTTCACCGGCCCGGCGCTGGCCGACACCAATCTGAAGCTGGTCGAGGTCATCACCAGCCCGCAGCGCACCGAGTTCCTGAAGGGCCAGATCGCCAAGTTCGAGGCCGCCAACCCGGGCGTCAAGGTCGAGATCGTCTCGCTGCCCTGGGGCGAGGCGTTCGAGAAGTTCCTGACCATGGTGCAGGCCGGCGAGACCCCGGACATCGCCGAGATGCCGGAGCGCTGGATGTCGCTCTACGCCAATAACGGCCAGCTCGAGGACCTGTCCGCCTATATCGCCAAATGGGATGAGGCCAAGACCCTGGGCGACCGGGCGGTGCAGTTCTCGAAGACCGTGAACGACACCCCCTACATGGTGCCCTACGGCTTCTATCTGCGCGGCCTGTACTGGAACAAGAAGCTGTTCCAGGAGGCCGGCGTCAAGGAGCCGCCGAAGACGCTCGACGAGTTCATGGACGTGTCGAAGAAGATCGCGGCCCTGGGCGGCGGCAAGACCGGCTATTGCCTGCGCGGCGGCAAGGGCGGCACCGGCGGCACTGCCTTCTTCATGCTGACCATGGACGGCAAGGGCAAGTTCTTCAACGACGACGGCACCTCGACGCTGGGTGACGCCGACGCGGCCAAGGGCATGCAGTTCCTGGTCGACCTGTACAAGGCCGGCGGAGCGCCGAAGGACAGCCTGAACTGGGGCTTCAACGAGACCGTCACCGGCTTCTACTCCGGCACCTGCGCCATGCTGGACAACGACCCGGACGCCATGATCGGCATCCTCGACCACATGAAGCCCGAGGATTTCGCGGTGGCGCCGATGCCGCTCGGGCCCGGCGGCCATGCGTATCCCTCGATCGGCTATGCCGGCTGGTCGATGTTCGCCAACAGCGAGCACAAGGAGGAGAGCTGGAAGCTGATGTCCTTCCTGCTCGACAGCGCCCAGAACAAGGAATGGGCCAAGTTCGTCGGCGTCCTGCCGATCCACAAGGGCGCCGAGCAGGACGAGCATTTCGCCGGCGAGCGCTATGCCGGCTGGTTCCAGGAGCTGAACGACCCGCGGTGGCAGCCGATCCCGTGGCCGGCCCATCTCGAGGAGTTCGGCTACTTCTTCGACGTGATGTCGGTGCAGAGCTTCCAGGAGGCCCTGCTGGGCCAGAAGCCGGCCGCCGACGTGGCCAAGGACTGGTCGGACTACCTCACCGCCGCGCAGCAGAAGTTCCTGGCCAGCAAGAAGTGATGTCAACCGGCCTGTCATCCCGTGCCGCGCCGTGCGGGATGACGGGCCGATACACAAGTCGAGTCATATGACCGTGACCCATGCGATCCCGGGCGCCCGCCCGGGATCATTCCGCCGCGCGCTGGGCAATGCGCTGGAGCCCTGGCTCTATCTCAGCCCGGCCATCATCCTGCTGACGCTCAGCATGCTGGTGCCGCTGATCGTCGGGCTGTCCTATGCCTTCCAGAATTTCGGGCCGTTCGGGAAGCCCACCTGGATCGGGCTGAAGAACTTCGAGACGCTGCTCGGCGACCCGAACTTCTGGCGGGCGCTGAAGAACACCGTCTGGTGGACCGTCGGCAGCCTGTTGTTCCAGTTCTTCGGCGGACTCGGCCTGGCGCTGCTGCTGAACCGGGACTTTGCGGGCAAGCGCCTGGTCCAGGCGCTGGTGTTCCTGCCCTGGGCGGTGCCGACCTTCCTGTCCGGCCTGGTCTTCGCCTGGCTGTTCAACCCCGTGGTCGGGCCCCTGCCCTACTGGATGGCCGATCTCGGCCTGCTGCCGGAGCCGCTGAACATCCTGTCCGACCCGGACCTGGCGATGTGGGGCCCGATCCTGGCCAATATCTGGTTCGGCATCCCGTTCTTCGCCATCACCCTGCTGGCGGCGCTGCAGGCGATCCCGGGCGACTTCTACGAGGCGGCGGCGATCGACGGCGCCACGGCCTGGCAGCGCTTCACCAGGATCACCATCCCGTTCCTGGCCCCGACCATCGCCATCACCGTGCTGCTGCGCACGATCTGGATCGCCACCTTCGCCGACCTGATCTGGGTGATGACCAATGGCGGCCCGGCCAACGCCACCAGCATCCTGTCGACCTACATCTTCGCCCAGGCCTTCTCACGGCTGAATTTCGGCTACGCCTCGGCCGTGGCGACGGTGCTGCTGCTTCTCCTCCTGCTCTACGCCGCCATCCTGATCCGGATGCGCAAGAGCCTGCTCGCGGGGCAATGAGATGACCATCGTCGGACGCTCGCCCCTCGGCCGCCTCGCCGGCAGCACCGGCTTCTATCTCGGCATCGGCGCCTATCTGCTGTTCGCGCTGTTCCCGCTGTACTGGTTGATCAAGATCTCGGTGACCCCGACCCAGCTCCTGTTCTCCGAGGGCATCACCTTCTGGCCGTCGGAATGGACGCTGGCGAATTTCAGCTCGGTGCTGACTGCCAGCAACTTCCCGCGCTACTTCCTGAACAGCGTCATCGTCTCGATCGCCACGGCGGGGGTGGTGACGCTCTGCGCCTCGGCCTCCGGCTACGCCTTCTCGCGCTTCCGCTTCAAGGCCAAGCCGGCGGTGATGTTCGTGCTGCTGCTGACCCAGACCTTCCCGCTGGTGATGATCATCCCGCCGGTCTACCGGCTGATGGCGCCGCTCGGCCTGACCAACAACCTGATGGGGCTGATCGTCATCTACAGCGCCTTCAACGTCGCCTTCGCCACCTTCCTGATGCAGTCCTTCTTCGACGCCATCCCGAAGGACCTGGAGGAGGCGGCGATGATCGACGGCTGCAACCGTTTCCAGGCACTGCGCCGTGTGATCCTGCCGCTGACCCTGCCGGGCATGGGCGCGACGCTGGGCTTCGTCTTCACCGCGGCCTGGAGCGAGCTCTTGTTCGCGCTGATGCTGATCAACTCCGACAGCCAGAAGACCTTCGCCGTCGGCCTCCTGACCTTCGTCGCCAAGTTCGGCGTCGACTGGGGCCAGATGACCGCGGCCTCAGTGCTGGCGCTGATCCCGGTCTGCATCTTCTTCGCCGTGATCCAGCGCTACCTGGTGCAGGGACTGACCGCCGGCGCGGTGAAGGGATAACGTCGACGGCGCTCGATCCTCCTGCGATCCTTCCGGGCGGGGATTGTCGGAGATCGGGGGGATCGATGATCGGACGGCGTGCCGTGTTGGGCTATCTCGCATTTGCCACGCCGATCCTGGTGGCGCAGCCGGCGCGGGCGGGATTCGCCGATCTGCTCGATCCCCGACAATGGTGGATGGGCCTGCGCTTCGCCTGGGCCGGCATTCCGGCGCGGAGCTTTCGCATTCCCGGCCAGAGTATGGCGCCAACGCTCGAACCGGGTGACACCTTCGCCGTCGATCTGCGCGCGGCCGGCACGCTGCCGCGCCGGGGTGACATTGTCGTCTTTCGCCTCACCCGCGATCGATCGGTCCTGTACGTCAAGCGCGTCGTCGGCCTGCCGACCGACCGGGTCCAGCTGATGGGTGGGCGGCTGTTTATCAACCACCAAATGGCCGGGCGGCGAGAGGCGGAGCCATATGCCGGTCCGTCTCGCCGAAACGCAACGTTGCGTCACTATATCGAATCGCTGCCGGTGGATGATGGCGCTCCGCCGGCCGAGTACGGGATCCTGGAACAGACCGAAGCTGCACCATACGACGAGACACCGGAATACGTCGTCCCGGCCGATCACTGCTTCGTGTTGGGCGACAACCGGGACTACTCGTCGGATAGTCGCGCGGACGTGGGTTACGTGCCGATAGAGAATATTCTCGGCCGTGTCATCTATCGGCTGCGGCCCGATCCAGGTTGGCTGGTGCCTTCAGAGACGGTGCCCGGGCTCGGCTGAGTCCGACAACGCCGTGACGTCGGGGAACAGGCTCTTCCTCCGAGCTTGAACCGGCGACGGAAACGGCCGAGCGTGTCGGCTCCACCGGAGGGGACCCGATCATGCCGCGACACCATGTGCCCGCGTCGGCCGAAACCTGTGCCTGGGGCTATTTCGACGCCGCGCGGGAGCCGGTGCTGACGGTCGACAGCGGCGACACGGTCGTGATCGACACCGTGAACGGCGGGCCGGACGTGCTGCCGAAGGGCGATTTCCACATCCCGCCCGAGATCCACGAGATTCATCAGCGCTGTGACCGGTCGACGCCCGGGCACATCCTGACCGGCCCGGTCGCGGTGCGCGGCGCCAAGCCCGGCCAAGTGCTGGAGGTCCGGATCCTCGACGTCTCGCTGCGCCAGGACTGGGGCTACAACGTGATCCGGCCGCTGGCCGGCACCCTGCCCTACGACTTCGAGGAATCGCGCCTCCTCAACATTCCGCTCGACGCCGAGCGCGGCACCGCCCGGCTGCCCTGGGGGCTGGACCTGCCGCTCCGGCCCTTCTTCGGCGTCATGGGCGTGGCGCCGCCGCGGGGCTGGGGCCGGATCAGCTCGATCCAGCCGCGCGCCCATGCCGGCAACATCGACAACAAGGAGCTGGTGGCCGGCACCACGCTCTATCTGCCGGTGTTCAACGACGGCGGCCTGTTTTCCTGCGGCGACGGCCACGGCGCCCAGGGCGACGGCGAGGTCTGCATCACCGCGATCGAGACGGCGCTGCAGGGCACCTTCCAGCTGATCGTCCGCGACGATCTGAGCTTCACCTATCCCCGCGCCGAGACCCCGACCCACCACATCACCATGGGAATGGACCCGGACCTCGACCGCTGCGCCGAGATGGCGCTGCGCGACATGATCGTGCTGCTGGGCGAGACCGCCGGGCTGTCGCGCCACGACGCCTACACCCTGTGCAGCCTGGCCGGCGACCTGCGCATCACCCAGACCGTGAACGGCTGCAAGGGCGTGCATATGATGATGGCGAAGGACCTGCTGGGTCGATGACGAAAAGGCCCGGAGACTCGGCTGAGCCCGGGGGCGGGATCTTCAGATCACTCGTATTGAATCAATAATTGTCATGCCCGGGCTTGACCCGGGCATCCAGAGACTGCCGACACCTTCTGGATTGCCGGGTCAAGCCCGGCAATGACAATAATGGGACCGCCCTTATTTGAGCTGATCGAGCACCATCATCAGTCGCGCGGCTGCGCGACGGTGCGGAGGTAGGGCTTCAGCGTCTTGAAGCCGGCCGGGAACTTCTGCTTCGCCTCCTCGTCGGAGACCGAGGTGACGATGATGACGTCCTCGCCGTTCTTCCAGTCGGCCGGCGTCGCCACCTTGTGCTTGGCGGTCAGCTGCAGCGAATCGATCACCCGCAGAACCTCGTCGAAGTTGCGGCCGGTGGTCATCGGGTAGGAGATCACCAGCTTGACCTTCTTGTCCGGCCCGACGACGTAGACGTTGCGCACCGTCTGGTTGTTGACCGCGGTCCGTCCCTCCGACGTCGTGCCGGCATCGGCCGGCAGCATGCCGTAGAGCTTGGAGACCACGAGCTCGGAATCGGCGATCACCGGGAAGTTCGGGGCGTACCCTTGGGTTTCCTTGATGTCCTGGGCCCAGCTCGCATGCCGGTCGACCGGGTCGGCGCTGAGGCCGATCACCTTGACATCGCGGCGGTCGAATTCAGGCTTCAGCTTGGCCACGGCGCCGAGCTCGGTGGTGCACACCGGGGTGAAGTCCTTGGGGTGGGAGAACAGCACGCCCCAGGACGAGCCGAGCCAGTCGTGGAAGCGGATCCGCCCCTCGGTGGTCTCGACTTCGAAATCGGGCGCGTCCTCACCAATCGCGAGCGGTCCGGCCACTTTTACCTCCAGTTAGCGTTAATTTTGTAATTTTACCGTGCCGCGAAGCCGGTGTCATCAGGAGCCTTGTCGCAAGGCGGCCTGTCACCTCGTTGACACACGCAAGGCGCGACCCGATGATGCGCGCGTCTTGCCGGGGTGCCCGAACGGGGGCTGAGAGGCGCGTCAGCGTCAACCCGACGAACCTGATCCGGGTCATGCCGGCGGAGGGAGCGCGAGACGACGCCTCAGGCATCGGCACGTCCACCCCTTCCGCCCCCGCTTCGACCCAGCGGAGGAAATGCGATGCGCCTGTTTGCCGCCGTCCTGCTGACGGCTCTGACCTCCGCCCTCGCCGGGACGGCCGCAGCCGAGACCCCGGTGCTGAAGGTCTACACCTATGAATCCTTCACCGCCGAATGGGGGCCGGGGCCGCAGGTGAAGAAGGCCTTCGAGGCCGAATGCGGCTGCACGGTCGAGTTCACCTCGGTCGAGGACGGCGTCGCCCTGCTGTCGCGGCTGAAGCTGGAAGGCAAGTCGAGCCAGGCCGATGTGGTGCTGGGCCTCGACACCAACCTGACCGCCGAGGCGACGGCGACCGGCCTGTTCGCGCCGCATGGCCAGAAGCTCGACGGGCTGTCGCTGCCGGTCGCCTGGACCGACCCGGTCTTCGTGCCGTTCGACTGGAGCTACTTCGCCTTCGTCTACGACAAGACCAAGGTGCCGAACCCGCCCAAGAGCCTGCACGACCTGGTCGAGAACAGCGACCTGGAGCTGACCATCCAGGACCCGCGCACCAGCACGCCGGGCCTCGGCCTGCTGCTCTGGGTCAAGCAGGTGTATGGCGACAAGGCGCCGGAGGCCTGGGCCAAGCTGAAGCCGCGGGTCCTGACCGTCACCCCGGGCTGGAGCGAGAGCTACGGCCTGTTCCGCAAGGGCGAGGTGCCGATGACCTTCAGCTACATCACCTCGCCGCCCTATCACGTGATCGCGGAGAACGACAGCAATGTCGGCGCCGCGGTGTTCAGCGAGGGCAACTACCTGCAGGTCGAGGTCGCGGCCAAGCTGGCTTCGTCGCAGCACCCCGAGCTGGCCGACAAGTTCCTCGCCTTCATGCTCAGCCCGGCCTTCCAGGACCTGCTGCCGACGACGCAGTGGATGTATCCGGCGGTGACGCCGAAGGCCGGGCTGCCCGACGCCTACAAGGCGCTGCCGGCCCCGGCCAAGGCCCTGCTGTACCCGCCGGAGGAGGTCGCCGCCAACCGCGCCACCTGGATCGCCGAATGGCTGCAGGCGACCAGCAAGTAGAACAGGACCAGGCCTTTGGGCCGAGCCACCCCCTCACCCTCCCGCCGCCAACGCGGCGGGCCCCTCCCTCTCCCCAAGGAGAGGGGAAATGCAGCGCCGTCCTACCTCTCCCCAGGGAGAGGTCGAAATCGCGGAGCGATTTCGGGTGAGGGGGAAGCCGGCCCCGGACGTGTCCGCGCTTTCACCCGGATGACCGCCCTCCCCGGTCTCCTCGCCCTGCTTGCCATCCTGGCGCTGATCGGCACCGCGACGACCGGCCTGGTCCGCGCCGCGTCGGAGCTCGACCTGCTGTCGGTCTGGACCGATCCGTACCTCTGGTCGGTGCTGCGCTTCACCGCGCTGCAGGCCGGGCTGTCAGCGCTGATCAGCGTCGCCATCGCCGTCCCGGTCGCCCGCGCCCTGTCGCGCCGCCGCTTTCCGGGCCGGACGCTGCTGCTGCGCCTGTTCGGGCTGCCGATGATCGTGCCGGCGGTGGCCGGCGCCTTCGGAATCCTCACCGTGTTCGGCCGGTCCGGCCTGCTCGCCGACCTGTTCGCGGCGCTGGGGCTGGGCATCCGGCCGAACATCTACGGCCTGACCGGCATCCTGCTGGCGCATGTGTTCTTCAACATGCCCTTCGCCGTGCGCGTGCTGCTCTCGGCCTGGGCCACGATCCCGGCCGAGAGCTGGCGCCTGACGTCGATGCTGGGGCTGCGCGGCGCCGACCTGTTTTGGCTGGTCGAGTGGCCGATGCTGCGGCGCCAGCTGTCTGGCCTGACCGCCCTGGTCTTCCTGCTCTGCTTCACCAGCTTCGCCGTGGTGCTGACGCTGGGCGGTGGCCCGGCATCGGCCACCATCGAGATCGCGATCTACCAGGCGCTGCGCTTCGACTTCGATCCCGGCCGCGCCGTCGCCCTGTCGCTGCTGCAGGTCGCGCTTTGCGCCCTGCTGGTGCTGGCGGCGATGCGGCTGACTGGCCGGGTCGCCGATGAGGGCGGCGTCGGCCGCCCGGTGCTGCGCGACGACGGACGCGGCATGACGGCCCGCACGATCGACACCGTGGTCCTGGTCCTGGCCGCCGGCTTCGTGCTGCTGCCGCTGGTCGCGATCCTGGTCGAGGGCTTGGGCGGCATCGGCAAGCCAATCCTCTTCAGCGCCGCCCTGTGGCAGGCCGCAGGCCGCAGCCTCGCCGTCGCCATCGGCGCCGCCACCCTCGCTTTGGTCCTCGGCTGGGCCCTGGCGCACAGCATCGCCGTGCTGCGCGTCGGCCGTCGCCGGCGCCGGCTGGCCCGGCTGTTCGAGCTGAGCGGCACGGTGGTGCTGGTGGTGCCGCCGCTGGCGCTCGGCGCCGGGCTGTTCGTCATGCTGCTGGGCACCGCCGACCTGCGGCGCTGGGCGCTGCCGATCGTCGCCATGGTCAACGCGCTGATGGCCCTGCCCTTCGTGCTGCGCCTGCTGGTCGGCGCCGCCGAGCTGGCGCAGCACCGCCACGGCCGGCTGGCCGACAGCCTGGGCCTGTCCGGCTGGTCGCGCCTGCGCCTGGTGGAATGGCCGCTGCTGCGCCGGCCGGCGGGATTCGCCCTGGCGATCGCGGCGGGCCTGGCGTTCGGCGACCTCGGCGCCGCCGCGCTGTTCGGCGGCGACGGCAACCAGACCCTGCCGGTGCTGGTGGCGCAGCTGCTCGGCGCCTACCGGCTGCAGGAGGCGTCGACCGTCGTGCTGCTGCTGGTGCTGATGGGGCTGGCCCTGTTCGGCCTGATCGAGAGGATCTTCGGTGGCCACACGCGCGATTGAGATCGAGGGCCTGGCCTATCGCTACGAGGCGATGGAGATGCGCTTCGACCTGGCGGTCGAGCCCGGCGCCTTCGTCGTGCTGTTCGGGCCCAGCGGCGCCGGCAAGAGCACGCTCCTGAACCTGATCGCCGGCTTCGAGGCGCCCTTGTCCGGAGCCTTGCGCCTGCTCGGCCGCGACGCGCTGGGCCTGCCGCCGGCGGCGCGGCCGGTGACCACCCTGTTCCAGGACCACAACCTGTTCCCGCATCTGACGGCCGCGAAGAACGTGGCGCTGGGGCTGCATCCGGGCCGGCTGACCCCGGCCGAGGCGGCGCGGGTGCAGGAGGCGCTGGCCCATGTCGGCCTGGACGGGCTGGAGGGGCGCCGGCCGGCCGAGCTCTCGGGTGGAGAGCGCCAGCGCGTCGCCCTGGCCCGCAGCCTGGTGCGCGACAGACCGATCCTCCTGCTGGACGAGCCCTTCGCCGCGCTCGGCCCGGCGCAGCGGCGCGAGATGGTCGGGCTGGTCGACCGGCTGCGGCAGGAGCGCGGCCTGACCGTGCTGATGGTCAGCCACCAGCTCGACGCCCTGCCCGGCATCGACGCGCAGGCCGCCTTCATCGAGGACGGCCGCATCGCCGCCACCGGCCCGGCGACCGAACTGCTGACCCGTCCGCCCCTGCCGGAGATCGCGGATTATCTCGGCTATGTCGGGCCGACGAGCTAGCCGGCCCGGCCGCAGACCAGCGTGGCGTGATCCCACCACGGGTTGACGCAGATGCTGCGGTCCCGCACCGAGAAACCCGCCTCGGCAAGCTCGGCCTCGATCGCTGGCAAGGGCTTCAAGGTCCGGTAAGGGCGACCGCCCTGCATCAGGCAGCGCGTCCGCGGGTTGAACCGAGCCTTCGCATCAGCGGATCGCGGCTCGCCGCACATGCTGCTGGCGATGAAGACACCGCCGGGCCGCAGGATGCGGCGAACCTCGGCGAGGCAAAGGCTCCGATCGCCGCCGATCAGGCAATGCAGGCAGCTACCGTCGAAGACGATGTCGAAGGCGCCGTCGGCGAAGGCCGGCATGCGGCAGACGTTGCCCTGATCGAACGTCCCGCGGAGGCCAGCCGCCGCGAACCGCTCCCGCGCCCAGGCCGCGGCGGTCTCGGCGATGTCGATGCCGTGGACCTCGTAGCCCTTCCCGGCCAGCAGAAAGGATGACAGGCCGTTGCCGCAGCCGAGTTCCAGCATCCGGGCCGGCGGCGGCGGCAGGGCACCCTCGCGCTCGAGCCGGTCGAGCGTCTCTCTCAGCGCGGCCAGCCCGCGCTCATATTGGTCGCCGGCCCATCCCGGCGCTCCCGCCTCCCGCAGGTGCCGGTATCGGGCGTCATAGTCATAGGCCGGCAGCTGTGGCGGCCCGCGATCCTCGGGAACGTCCTGGTTCCGCTCCGTTGCCGCCCGCCGCACGATCTCGGCGACGAAGGGCGCCTTCCCGCCGGTGTAGTGGTCCCAGTCGTCCTCGGTCTCGGAGGCCAGCCGGCGCTTCAGGGCGGCATAGGCGGCCGCCGCCTCGGGATGCTGCCGGAGGTGGTCGCGGAACAGAATCCGGCGCAGATGCATCGCCGTGCCGGGCGCGCAGAGATACAGCCGCTGCCCGCGCGAGCCGCGGCCGGTGGTGAAGGTCCACATGCCGTCGAGATGCCGGTCGCCGTGATACATGTAGGTGCCGGTGGCCTGCATTCGCTCGATCGCCCCGGGGATCGCCGCGGCCGAGCGCAGCACGATGTCGACATCGATTTTCGGCTTGGCGCAAAGACCCGGCACCGCGGTGCTGCCGATGTGGTGGATCTCGAGGACCAAGCCGTCCAGCAGGCGCTCCAGCCTGGCCTGGATCTCGTCGAACAGCGCCGGCCACGCCGGGTCGTAGTGAACCACCTCAATGGCCCGGCGCTTCCCGGATACGTCCTTCCCGGTCATCCGCAGCTCAGGGCCCGCCGTAGAAGATCAACGACACCAGCACGAACAGCGGCAGCAGGATGCCGCAGGACCAGGCCATGTAGCCGAAGAAGCTGGGCATCGGCACGCCGCGCTCCTGCGCGATCGACCGCACCATGAAGTTCGGCGCGTTGCCGATATAGGTGTTGGCGCCCATGAACACGGCGCCGGCCGAGATGGCGCCGAGCGTCGTCGCCCAGGCCCCCATCAGATGCTGCGGGTCGGCACCGGCCATGTTGAAGAAGACGAGATACGTCGGCGCGTTGTCGAGGAAGCTGGATAGCGCCCCGGTCAGCCAGAAATAGGCCAAGTTGTTCGGGTCGCCGGTGCCGCCGACGAGGTCGACCAGATCCGCCAGCGCCCCGTCGCGGCCGGCCCGCAGGATCGCGATGGCCGGCACGATGGTGACGAAGATCGCGGCGAACAGCTTGCCGACCTCGATGATCGGGAACCAGCTGAAGTCGTTCAGCCGCCGGCTGTCCCGGCTGGTCAGCACCCAGGACAGGCCGATGATCGCGAGCAGAGCCAGGTCGCGGACCAGGTTCTCGAGCCGCACCTGCACGTGATAGACGACGAGATCAAGGCCCGGCTTCCAGACCCCGCTCAGCAGCACGGCACCGACGATTCCGGCCAGCAGCAGCAGGTTGATGCCGCCCTCCAGCCCGAACGGCACCCGCGGCCCCGGCGGCGGTACCTCGTGCAGCGCGGGCTCGCGCCGGAACAGCACCGTGTCGAGGACGAAGTAGAGCGCCAGCAGGATCACCGAGCAGACCAGCATCGGCAGCAGCAGGTGCTGCGTCGGCCAGAAGAACGACACGCCCTGCAGGAAGCCGAGGAACAGCGGCGGGTCGCCCAGCGGCGTCAGCGCGCCGCCGATATTGCCGACCAGGAAGATGAAGAACACCACGGTGTGGACACGGAAGCGCCGGTTCTCGTTGGCGCGCAGCAGCGGCCGGATCAGCAGCATGCAGGCGCCGGTGGTGCCCATCCAGCTGGCGATGGCGGTGCCGACGAACAGGATGCCGAGATTGACCGCCGGCGTGCCGACCAGCGTGCCCTTCAGCCGCACCCCGCCGGCGACGACGAACAGCGACGCCAGCAGGATGATGAAGGGCAGGTACTCGGTCAGTGCGACGGTCAGCACCTCATAGAGCGCCAGATCGGCGCCGTGGATCGCGGCGAAGGGCAGCAGGAAGGCCAGCCCCCAGAAGGCCGCGACCTTGCCGAAGTGATGGTGCCAGAACTGTGGCCGGACCAGCGGGAACAGCGCGATCGACAGCAGGATGCCGACGAACGGAATGATCCAGGCCAGGCCGAGCTGCGACCCGTCGAGATGCGGAGCCCCCTCCTCCGCAGCTTGGGCCGATATGCCCGACACGAGGACGGCAAGCCCCGCCAGGGCGGATATCAGGCAGCGGCGGGCGTGTCGGAGCACCGGCATGAACGTCCCTTCTTGGTTTGCTTCTCAGCTGGCCAGAGTATGGCGACACGAGACGGACCGGCCAACCGTTTCCGGTCCGACCCAAGGTAGGGTTGTCGCACCGCGCAGCCCACACTAGCTTCCAGTGAATCGCGCCGGTCGGCGCAGGACGAAGGAACCGTGCCATGGAGATGACGGGCGAGCATCGGATCGCGGCGCCGCGGTCGGTGGTCTGGGAGGGGCTGAACGACCCCGAAGTGCTGCGCCGGTCGATCCCCGGCTGCGACACGCTGGAAAAGACCTCGCCGACCGAGATGACGGCGACCGTCACCGCCAAGGTCGGGCCGGTCAAGGCCAGCTTCGGCGGCCAGGTCACCCTGTCCAACCTGAACCCGCCCGAGAGCTACACCATTTCCGGCGAGGGCAAGGGCGGCGCCGCCGGATTCGCCAAGGGCGGCGCCGACGTCAAGCTGGTCGAGGACGGCAACGGCACCATGCTGCAATACGCCGTGAAGGCCAATATCGGCGGCAAGCTGGCGCAGCTCGGCGCCCGGCTGATCGACGGCACCGCCAAGAAGATGGCCGACGACTTCTTCACCCGCTTCGCCGCCGAGATGGAGCAGCGCGCCGCCGCGGCGCCTGCGACGCCCCCGACTCCGGCGGCCGAGCCCGTGGCGCCCGCGCCGGCTGCGGCCGAGATCCCGGTGCCGATTCCCGTTCCGGCCGAGACGGTGGTGACGCCGCCGAGCCCGGCCGAGGCGCCCAGCTTCGCCACCGCCGAACCGATTCCCGCACCCCAGCCGGTGCCCGCCGCCGAGCCGGCGCCGAAGCCAGCCCCGCCGCCTCGCCCCGCCCCGCCGCCAGCGCCCGAGGAGCGCCGCGGGGGCTTGAGTCCGGCGGTCTGGATCAGCGCCCTGATCGTGATCGTGCTGGTGCTGCTGTACCTGTATTTGTGACTGCGTTTGTAACGCAGGCGGAACCGTACCCTCGGCCGGCTTGACCGATCGTCTGGCGAAACCTTAGCCTGCCTTCCGGGTGGCCTGATCGGGCACTGCAAGCGGTGTGCAACAGCCGCAGCCGGTGCCCGGCGGCCTGACGCCAGCTTGGGAGGATTCCATGACCACCACCGTGACCCTGACGGTGAACGGGAGGTCGGTGACGCGGCAGGTCGAACCGCGCACACTGCTCGTACAGCTATTGCGCGAACACCTGCAGCTGACCGGAACGCATGTCGGCTGCGACACCAGCCAATGCGGCGCCTGTGTCGTCCATGTCGACGGCCGGTCGGTCAAGTCCTGCACCATGCTGGCCGTCCAGGCCGAGGGCAGCACGGTGACCACGATCGAGGGCCTCGCCGCCGCCGACGGCACCCTGCACCCGATGCAGGAGGCCTTCCGCGAGAATCACGCCCTGCAATGCGGCTTCTGCACGCCCGGCATGGTGATGAGCGCGGTCGACCTGTTGCAGACCAATCCGAACCCGACCGAGCACGAGGTCCGGGACTGGCTGGAAGGCAATATCTGCCGCTGCACCGGCTATCACAACATCGTCAAGGCCGTCCTCGACTGCGCCGCCAAATCCGGCGGCCAGCGCGTCGCGGCCGAATGAGGGGGGCGCGGTCATGGCATCCGACGGCATCGGCGCCCCGCTGCGCCGCAAGGAGGATTACCGTTTCCTGACCGGCAACGGTCACTACACCGACGACATCGATCGCCCCGGCCAGGCCTATGCCTATTTCCTGCGCTCGCCGGTGGCGCATGCCCGGATCCGCGGCATCGACACCAGCGCGGCCGCGGCGGCGCCCGGCGTCATCGCCGTGTTCACCGGCGAGGACCTGGCGAAGGACAAGGTCGGCGGGCTGATCTGCGGCTGGCTGGTCAAGTCGAAGGACGGCGAGCCGATGAAGGCGGGGCCGCACCCGGCCCTGGCCCAGGGCAAGGTCCGCTATGTCGGCGACCATGTCGCGGTGGTGATCGCCGAGACCAAGGACCAGGCCAAGGACGCGGCCGAGAAGATCAATGTCGACTACGAGGAACTGCCGGCCGTCGTCGCCACCGACACGGCCCGCAGCGCCACGTCCCTGGTCCATGACGAGATCCCGGCCAACACCGTCTATGAGTGGGAGCTGGGCAATAAGGCCGATGTCGAGGCCGCCTTCGCCCGCGCCGCCCATGTCACCAAGCTGGACCTGCAGAACAACCGGCTGATCCCGAACGCGATGGAGCCGCGGGCGGCGATCGGCGAATACGATCGCGGCTCGGACAGCTTCACCCTCTACACCACCAGCCAGAACCCGCATGTGGCGCGGCTGGTGCTGTCGGCCTTCATCGGCATCGCGCCGGAGCACAAGCTGCGGGTGATCGCGCCCGATGTCGGCGGCGGCTTCGGCTCGAAGATCTTCATCTATGCCGAGGAGACGGTCTGCGTCTGGGCCGCCAAGAAGGTCCGCCGGCCGGTGAAGTGGACCGGCGAGCGCAGCGAGAGCTTCCTGGCCGACGCGCATGGCCGCGACCATGTCACCCATGCCGAGCTGGCGATGGACCAGGACGGCAAGTTCCTGGCCCTGCGCGTCCACACCACCGCCAATCTCGGCGCCTATCTCTCGACCTTCGCCAGCTGCGTGCCGACCTTCCTCTACGCGCCGCTGCTGTCGGGCCAGTATGCCATTCCGGCGATCTATTGCGAGGTCGACGGGGTCTACACCAACACCGCGCCGGTCGACGCCTATCGCGGCGCCGGGCGGCCGGAGGCGACCTACGTCATCGAGCACATCGTCGAGCTGGCGGCGCGCGAGCTCAAGCTGGACCCGGCGGAGCTGCGGCGCCGCAACTTCGTCCAGCCGACCCAGTACCCGTACCAGACGCCGGTGATCATGACCTATGATTGCGGCGACTATCCCAAGGCGCTGGACGAGGCGCTGAAGCTGGCCGACTACGCCGGCTTCCAGGCCCGCAAGGCCGACAGCCAGGGCCGCGGCAAGCTGCGCGGCATCGGCTTCTCCAGCTACATCGAGGCCTGCGGCATCGCGCCGTCGGCCGCGGTGGGGTCGCTGGGCGCCGGCGTGGGCTTGTGGGAATCGGCCAAGATCCGGTTCAACCCGACCGGCAACGTCACCGTCCACACCGGCAGCCACAGCCACGGTCAGGGCCACGAGACGACCTTCGCCCAGTTGATGTCGAGCTATCTCGGCGTGCCGGCTGACCAGGTCGAGGTCGTGCACGGCGACACCGACAAGACGCCCTTCGGCATGGGCACCTATGGCTCGCGCTCGCTGGCCGTCGGCGGCTCCGCCATCGTCAAGGCGGCGGAGAAGATCATCGCCAAGGGCAAGAAGATCGCCGCCCACCAGCTCGAGGCCGCCGAAGCCGACATCGAGTTCAAGGACGGCAAGTTCACCGTCGCCGGCACCGACCGGGCCAAGACGATCCAGGAGGTCGCCTTCGCCGCCTACGTCCCGCACAACTATCCTGCGGGGGTCGAGCCGGGGCTGGAAGAAAGCGCCTTCTACGACCCGATCAACTTCACTTTCCCGGCGGGCACCCAGATCTGCGAGGTCGAGGTCGACCCCGACACCGGCGTCGTCACCGTGGCCAACTACACGGCGGTGGACGATTTCGGCCGGGTGATCAACCCGATGATCGTCGAGGGCCAGGTGCATGGCGGCGTGGCCCAGGGCCTGGGCCAGGCAATGCTGGAGAACTGCACCTATGATCCGGAGAGCGGACAGCTGCTGACCGGATCCTTCATGGATTACTGCATGCCGCGGGCCGACGACCTGCCGAGCTTCAAGATCGGCATGATCGAGACCATCAACCCCTCCAACCCGCTCGGGGTGAAGGGCTGCGGCGAGGCCGGGGCGATCGCGGCGCCGGCGGCGCTGATGAACGCGATCACCGACGCGATCGGACGCGACATGAACATGCCGGCAACGCCGGAACGGGTGTGGCGGGCGATCCACACACCCGCCCTGGCGGCCGAGTGAGGAGATAGCGACGATGTATGCCTTCAACTATCACAAGGCCTCCTCCGCGGCCGACGCGGTGGCCAAGCTGACCGCTGCCTCCGACGGCAAGTTCCTGGCCGGCGGCATGACCCTGATCCCGACGCTGAAGCAGCGCCTGGCGTCGCCCTCCGACGTCGTCGACCTCGGCGGCGCGGCCGAGTTGAAGGGGATCAAGGAGGAGAATGGCGGCCTCACCATCGGCGCCATGACCACCCATGCGACGGTCGCGGCGTCGGACGTGGTGCGGCGGGTGATCCCCGCCCTCGCCGCCCTGGCCGGCGATATCGGTGACGCCCAGGTCCGCAACCGCGGCACCATCGGCGGGTCGGTCGCCAACAACGACCCCAGCGCCGACTATCCCGCGGCGGTGCTGGCGCTCGGCGCCACCGTGCGCACCACCAAGCGCGAGATCGCGGCCGACGACTACTTCCAGGGCCTGTTCACCACGGCGCTGGCGGAGGACGAGCTGATCACGGCGATCCACTTCCCGAAGCCGGAAAAGGCCGCCTACATCAAGTTCGACAACCCGGCCAGCCGCTACGCCATGGTCGGGGTGTTCGTGGCCAAGACCGCCGGCGGCATCCGCGTCGCCGTCACCGGCGCGGGCTCGGACGGGGTGTTCCGCTGGGCGGAGGCCGAGCAGGCGCTGGCCGGGAATTTCTCCGCCGCGGCGCTGGACGGGCTGTCGGTCGATCCCGGCGGCATGAACGGCGACATCCACGGCTCGGCCGAATACCGGGCCCATCTGGTCAAGGTGATGGCCAAGCGGGCGGTCCAGGCCGCCGGCTGACCCTGCTGCTCGCGATGGACGGCCTGTCTCCGGGAGACCGGAGGCAGGCCGTTGTCATATCGTAGCCGGATCGCAGGAAGATGGCAGCCATGGCCACGATGAATGTTTCCCTGCCGGACGCCATGAAGGCTTGGATTGAGAGGCAAGCCAAGGGTGGCCGCTACGGGAATGTCAGCGACTATATTCGGGGTCTGATCCACAAAGATCAGGAGCGGACGGAAGCGATCGCCGCCTTGCAGGCCGCCATCACGGAAGGCGCTGAAAGCGGGACGCCCGAACCCTTCGATGCCGAGGCGTTCAAGCTTCGGATGCGCCGGCAGCAAGGCTTCGAGTGAAGCAGCCCGGTATCGGCTGACTCTGGCTGCTCCGGCCGGCCCGGAGCGTCGAGGGCTCTCTCTCTGGTTCACGATCGGATCACGCGCCCGCGCTCAGCATGGGTCCGCGGGCTTTTTCATGCCCGTTCCTGACAGGCCATTTTTGCGATCAGTGCATTTCGCGGCGGCGCATGCCGCCCGGACGAGGAGAAAGACCATGGCTCATACCGTTCTGCGATTCTTCTACATTAAATTCGACGATCTCTGGATCCGCGATGCGCCCGACGTGACCTATGTCTCCAGCGAGAAGGGTGCCCGCCTGGCCGTCATCCACGAGAGTCCGGCAGGCATCATCGAGACCTATTTCTTCGTGATGCCGGTGCCGGGTGCCCGGGTTTTGGTCTCGTATGAGCACAACCTCGTCTTCATCCCGGCGGATTGCGAGAAGCGCATCCCCGGCGACGCCACCGGCTGCGGCAAGCCGCCCGTGCCCTGAGGACAGGGTCGGCGGCGGCGTGATCTGGCGGCCGCCGACCATTCTCGACGGCACCGCGCGTCTCAAGGCGGAGATGAAAGCCTTGTCATTGCTGTCGGCCCCTTCCCGAAACCGCGATGACGCTCCATCCTGCATGGATGCTCGACCCCGACGAGATCATCGGCTGGCTGCTCGGCCCGGCGCGCGCCCTGCCCTCGCCGGCCCCGCTGCTGCAGGCGCTGGCGGAGCGGCTGGTCCAGGCCGGCTATCCGCTGTGGCGGCTGTCCTTCCACCTGCCGCAGTTCCAGCCGCAGGTCAGCGCCGCGGCCTATGAGTGGCGCCCGGCCTTGGCCGAGGTTCGCGAGATCCGGTTCGAGCGGGCGCTGTCGGAGACGCCGACCTACCACAACAGCCCGATGGGGGAGATGCATCGCACCGGGCGGATGGTGCGCCGGCGCCTGGTGGGGCCGCAGGCCGATCTCGCCTTCCCCGTCCTGCAGGAGCTGCGCGACCAGGGCGCCACCGATTATGCGCTGCTGCCGATGCGCTTCGGCACCGACCGCTGGACCACGGGCTTCGGCCTGGCCTCGGACGCGCCGGAGGGGTTCACCGACGAGCAGATCGCCTGCGTCGAGCGGCTGCTGCCGGCGCTGGGCGCCGTCTGCGAGATCATGGTCGACCGGATGCAGCTGCTCGACACCTATGTCGGGCGCGAGGCCAGCCGGCGGATCCTGGACGGCGAGATGGTGCGCGGCGGCGCCCGGTCGCTCGAGGCGGTGATCCTGTTCTGCGACATGCGTGGCTTCACCGCCCGGGCCGAGGCGACGCCGCGCGACGCGCTGCTGCAGCTGATGAACGAGTACTTCACCATCGTCGTCGGCGCGGTGCATGGCGCCGGCGGCGAGGTGCTGAAGTTCATGGGCGACGGCATCCTCGCCATCTTCCGCCTCGGTGAGGGCGAGGCGGCGGCGGAGGCCTGCGCCCGCAGCCTGATCGGCGCGCTGGACGCCTTCGCCGGCCTCGACGCCATGAACGACCGCCGCCGCGCCGAGGGGCTGGACGAGATCGACGCCGGCATCGCGCTGCATGTCGGCGAGGTGATCTTCGGCAATATCGGCGCGCCCGACCGGCTCGACTTCACCGTGGTCGGGCCGGAGGTGAACCGGGCGGCGCGGATCGAGCAGATGACCAAGCTGATCGGCCGGCGCATCCTGACCTCGGCCCGCTTCGCCGAGCTGAGCCCGGTGCGCCTGGTCTCCGCCGGAACCCGCCGGCTGCGCGGCGTGACGCAGCCGCAGGAGCTGTTCACCCCGGCCGCTGAGCTGCGCGGCGAGACCATCCCGGACGCGGCGTAGCCCGCCTCAGGAAAACAGCGAGCCCCCGTTGACCGCGACCGTCTGGCCGGTGATGTAGCCGTTGTCCACGAGCAGCATGACCGCCCGGGCGATCTCGCCCGCGGTTCCGCTGCGCCCGACGGGGATGCGGGCGGCGACGCCCGCCTCGATCAGCGGCTGGCCCATCTCGGTGTCGACCAAGCCCGGCGCCACGGCGTTGACCGTGACGCCCTCCGGTGCCAGCCGCAGGGCATAGCCGCGCGTCAGGCCCTCGACCCCGGCCTTGGCGGCGGCATAGGCGACGCTGACCGAGCCGGAGCCGATGCGGGCCCCGATCGACGAGATGTTGACGATCCGGCCCCAGCGCCGCGCCCGCATGCCCGGCAGGACGGCCTGGGTGCAGAGGAAGGCGGATTTCAGATTGACCGCAATGGAACGGTCGAAATCCTCCTCGGTGATGTCATCGAGGCCGCGTATCGCCGCCATGCCGGCATTGTTGACCAGGATGTCGATCGGGCCGAGCCGGTCCTCCACCTCGCGGACCATGCTCTGCACGGCGGCGCCAAGGGCAACATCGGCACCGAAGGCGGCAGCGCGGCCGCCACTTGCGCGGATGGCGTCGGCAACAGCCTCCGCCTCCCCGCCGCGCTCGCGATAGTTCACGGCAACCGCCGCCCCGGCCTCGGCCAATGCCAGGGCGACCGCCTTGCCGATGCCGCGCGAGCCGCCGGTGACCAGGGCCACCCGGTTCTTCAAATCAGTCATGACGCCTATTCTAGCACCTGGGCCTATCCGGCGGTCGAGCCGGTCACCGCCGCCAGCGCCTGCACCAGCTTGTCCAGGTCGGCCTCGCGCGTGTACAGGGCCGGCGTCACCCGGATGCACTGGCCGGCCGCCACGCCGGCGCGCCGCACGGTCAGCACGCCATGCGTGTCGCGCAGCGTCGCCACGATCGCGTCATTCGCCGCCTTATCGGTCCGCCCCGCCAGCCGGAACGCGGTGAGGGCGCCGTAGCTGCCGGGCTCGTCCGGGGTCAGGATCTGCAGGTCCTTGAAGCCGCGCGCCCGGGACACCCAGTAGTCGCGCAGATACCGCAACCGCGCCTGCTTGCGCGCGGCGCCGATCTCCTGGTGCAGCGCGATCGCCTGCGGCACGGCCAGGACGGCGGCGAAGTTCACCGTGCCGGTGTGGACGCGGGAGCGGACATCGGCCTCCGGCCAATCCTCATCGCCCATATCGCGGTCGATGTCGGCGATCCGGTCCTTGCGGATGTACAGGAAGCCGACGCCGAGCGGCGCGCCGATCCATTTGTGCAGGTTGCAGCCGACGAAATCGACGCCGAGATCGGTCACGGCGAAGTCCATCTGGCCCCAGGAATGGGCGGCGTCGACGATCACGTCCACGCCGCGCGCCTTGGCCATGGCGGCGATCTCGGCGATCGGCATCACCAGCCCGGTGCGGTGGCTGAGATGGGTCAGCAGCAGCAGCTTCGCCTTGGGGTTGGCGGCGAGCACCTGGGCATAAGCGTCCAGCACGGCCTGGCGCGTCGCCGGCTCCGGCAGCGCGAACTTGACGACGTCGACGCCGCGCCGGGCCTTCAGCGCGTTCATCGCATACTGCATCGAATCATAGTCGAGGTCGGAATAGATCACCGTGTCGCCGAGCTGCAGCCGGTTGTAGTTGCCGATTAGCAGCTGCAGCGCCTCGGTGGCGCCGCGGGTCAGGGCGATCTCCTCCGGCGCCGCGCCGACCGCCGCCGCGACGGCCTGGCGCACGGCCTCGAGGTCCGGGCCGGATTTGGCCCGGGCGTAGAAGGAGTTGTCGCGGTTGACCATGTCGGTCAGGCGCAGATACTCGCGCCGCACCGGCTCGGCCATGATGCCCCAGTAGCCGTTCTCCAGATTGGTGATGTCGCCGGTCACGGCGTAGAGCCCGCGCACCTGGTCCCAATAGGCGGTGTTGCGGGCCAGGTCGGCGGCGCTCACCTCGGGCGCAACCGGCGCTACTGCGGCGTCGGCAGTCCCGGCGCGGGTCAGCGCGGCCGCGGCGACCAGGCCGCCGACCAGCGTCCGCCGGCGGATCGCGAAAGCGTTGTCGATCATCGGTCTCTCCCCCTCTTCGAGAGCGCGGAAGGAACCATGCCGACGGCGACGGATTGACGACGAGCCGATGACAGCTCGGTGAACGGCCGATGCTGCTAGACTTCGATGAGGCCCAGTCGCGTCTCGATCCGCTCGACCCGGTTGGACAGCCGGTCGACGCGAGTGGAAAGCTCGGCGATCCGAACATGGACCTGGGCCATCTCGAGATGCAACTGGCCCATCTCGGTCTCCAGATTGCTCAGCCGGATCTTGATCTCCCGGATATCCTCGCACATGGCGTCCTGACCCGCGCGGATGTGGCGCAGGTGCTCCAGGATCTGGCGCTCCATGGTCTCGGTCATCGCTGCGATCGTAGCATCTTCGCCCGGAACGGCTATCCTGCCGGAAAATTGGGATTCGTCCGATGAACGCTGCCGCCCTGCCCGCCTCCGTCGAGGAGACCCTCGCCTTGCTGTCTCGCGGCGACTATGTCGCCGACCGGCCGCTGGCGACCGCGCTGTTCCTGGCCCTGCGCTTGAAGCGGCCGCTGTTCCTGGAGGGCGAGGCCGGGGTCGGCAAGACCGAGATCGCCAAAGTGCTGGCCGCGACCCTCGGCCGGCGCCTGGTGCGGCTGCAATGCTATGAGGGACTCGACATCGCCGCCGCGGTCTATGAGTGGAACTACCAGCGCCAGATGCTGGAAATCCGCTTGGCCGAGGCCGGCGGCGTGCAGGACCGGGACCAACTGGCGAATGACATCTTCGCCGAGCGCTTCCTGATCCGCCGGCCGCTGCTGCAGGCGCTGGAGCCCGACGTCACCGGCCCCGCTGTGCTGCTGATCGACGAGCTGGACCGCACCGACGAGCCCTTCGAGGCCTTTCTGTTGGAGGTGCTGTCCGACTTCCAGGTGACGATCCCGGAGCTCGGCACCATCAAGGCGGCCGAGCCGCCGATCGTCATCGTCACCTCGAACCGCACCCGCGAGATCCACGACGCGCTGAAGCGCCGCTGCTTCTACCATTGGGTCGACTACCCGAATGCCGAGCGCGAGCGCGCCATCCTGCACGCCAAGGCGCCGGGCACGCCGGAGGCGCTGAGCGCCCAGATCGTCGCCTTCGTGCAGAAGCTGCGCCGCATGGACCTGTTCAAGCAGCCCGGCGTGGCCGAGACGCTGGACTGGGCCCAGGCGCTGACCGAGCTGGACGTGCTGGAGCTGGACCCCGACGTGGTGCGCGACACGCTGGGCACCATCCTGAAGTACCAGGACGACATCGAGCGCATCCAGGGCGCCGAGGCGGCGCGGCTCCTCTCGGAGATGCGGGCGGAGATCAACGCCGCGGCCGCCGCCGCGGTGACGATGCCGGTCTGAGAGTCTCAGAGGACATCGATTGATGGACGCGGCAGAGGCCAGGCGCACGACATTCCAATTCAACGAGGATGACCTGGTCGCTGCGGCAAGACTGCATGTGTGGACAGCCCTCACCACTTGGAAGACGTTGCTCTTCCTGGTGATTGTCGTCATCGGTGCCGGCCTGATCGTCAGCACGCTTCTATCCGAGGCCGGAACGCCCGATGTCTCGGGGACTGTCGCCACGGCGGTGGTGGGAGTCCCTGCCGTGCTCGCCATCCTGCACTACATGTCCCTGCCGCAGAATGCGCGGCGCATGTATCGCCAGCAGAAGTCGATGCAGGAATCGCTGGCAGTCGAGTGGTCCGACGACGGGATGAATTGGGATGGGCAGACCGGGCATAGCCGGCCCCCTTGGAGCCACTATGTGAAATGGAGCGAGGATCGTCGGCTGTTCCTGCTCTATCACTCGGACCGCCTGCACCAGATCCTTCCGAAACGCGTCCTGTCGTCCGCCGACATCGACTCGATCCGATCGAATCTCGTGCAGGCCGGCGTTCCGCAATTCCGCCGGTTCGGCTGATGGTCGACGATTTCGCCCCGATCCGGACCGACCGCTTGGTCCTGCGGCGCTTCGCGGCGCGGGATGCCGGCGCGTTCCGCGTCTATCGCGACGATCCCGAGATCGCGCGCTGGCAGGGCTGGGACGGCTGTAGCCGCGACGAGGCAGAGGCTTTCGTCGCCGGGATGGAAGCGGCCGTCTACGGCCTTCCCGGAGAATGGTTCCAGATCGCCGTGGCCGACCGGGTGGACGACCGGCTGCTCGGCGATATCGGCATCCATGTCCTGGCCGGGGAGCCGCGGCTGGTCGGGCTGGGCGTCACCTTCGCCGGCGGTGCCCAGGGACGCGGCCATGCCACCGAAGCGCTGGACGTGCTGATCCGCCGGCTGTTCGCGGCGGAGGCCAAGCACCGGCTGCAGGCGTCGATCGACCCGCGCAACATCCGCTCCGTCGCCCTGTTCGAGCGGCTGGGCTTCCGGCGCGAGGCGCATTTCCGGCGCTCGGTCTGGGCCAAGGGCGAATGGTGCGACGACGTCGTCTACGCCTTGCTCGCCGAGGAGTGGAGCGGCCGCCATGGCTGATCCCGCCCCGGCCGAGAAGGGCCGCCTCGCCCTCAACGTCATGCAGTTCTGCCGCGCCCTGCGCGCCGCCGGCCTGCCGGTCGGGCCCGGCCGCACCCTGGCGGCGCTGGAGGCGCTGGAGACGGTCGGCATCGGCAGCCGGCAGGATGTCTATTGGGCGCTGCATGCCACCCTGGTGAACCGGCGCGACCAGCGCGAGATCTTCGACCAGGCCTTCCACCTGTTCTGGCGCAACCCGGACATGCTGAAGCGCGCGATGACGCTGATGCTGCCGCAGATCCGCACCGGCAAGGAGGAAGAGCGCGCGGTCAACCGCCGGGTCGCCGAGGCCTTCGCCGACCGCCAGCCCGGCCGCGGCGAGGCGCCCGACGATGCCGAGGAGCCGCCGGAGCTGGAGGTCGACGCCAGCCTGACCTTCTCAGAGCGCGAGAAGCTGCAGCACAAGGATTTCGAGCAGATGAGCGCGGAGGAGCTGGCCCGCGCCCGCGCCGCGATCGCGCGCTTCCGTCTGCCGGTGCGCGACGTGCCGACCCGGCGCTTCGCCCCGCACCACTCCGCGCCGTTGGTGGACATGCGCCAGACGCTGCGCCAGTCGCTGCGCGCCGGCGGGCATTCCATCAATCTGGCCCGGCGCATCCGCCGCAAGCGCCCGCCGCCGCTGGTGGTGCTGTGCGACATCTCCGGCTCGATGAGCCAGTATTCGCGCATGCTGCTGCATTTCCTCCATGCCGTGACCACCGAGCGCGACCGGGTGCACAGCTTTGTCTTCGGCACCCGGTTGACCAACATCACCCGGCAACTGCGCCGCCGCGACGTCGACGACGCGCTCGACCGCGTCGGCCGGGCGGCGCAGGACTGGGGTGGCGGTACCCGCATCGGCGCCTGCCTGGCCGAGTTCAACCGGGTCTGGGGCCGCCGCGTGCTGGGTCAGGGCGCGGTGGTGATCCTGATCACCGACGGGCTCGACCGCGATGCCGGCGACCGGCTGGAGGACGAGATCGACCGGCTGCATCGCAGCAGCCGCCGGCTGATCTGGCTGAACCCCCTGTTGCGTTGGGACGGCTATGCGCCAAGATCTATGGGGGCGCGTGCCCTGATGCCGCATGTCGACGAGTTCCGACCGGTCCACAGCCTGGCCAGCCTGGCCGCGCTGGTGGATGTGCTGGCCGAGGACCCGATGCGCGGCGACCGGCGCATGGCCAGGTGGCGGCATCTAGCTGCCGCCCAGCAGGAGATGGTGCAATGACCGATCATGACGATATCCTGGCCCTGGCCTCCGCATGGGCCGCCGAGGGGCGTCCGGTGGCGCTGGCGACCGTGGTCTCGACCTGGGGTTCCTCGCCCCGCCCGGCCGGCAGCCAGCTGGTAATCGACGGCGACGGCCGGATGCAGGGCTCGGTCTCCGGCGGCTGCATCGAAGGCGCCGTGGTGCGCGAGGCGCTGGAGGTGATGGCGGACGGCAAGCCGCGCCTGCTCGATTTCGGCGTCACCGACGAACAGGCCTGGGACGTCGGCCTGGCCTGCGGCGGCAAGGTCCAGGTCTTCGTCGAGCGGTTGTCGTGAAGCGCGAGATCCTCGACGCGCTGCAGGCGGCCCGGGCCGGGCACCGGACCGCCGCCGTGGTCACCGACCTGGCCAGCGGCGCCCAGTCCCTGGTGGTCGAGGGCGTCGTGACCGGCGACTTGCCGGTCGACGCGGCACTGCAGGACGCCATCGCGGAGGCGCTTCGCCATAACCGCAGCCGCACGGCCGGGGACGGCAAGCTGTTCATCCAGGCCTTCGTGCCGCCGCTGAGGCTGGCGATCATCGGCGCCGTCCACATCGCCCAGGCCCTGGCACCGATCGCCGCGCTGGCCGGCTACGACGTCACCGTGATCGACCCGCGCCGCGCCTTCGCCTCGGATGAGCGCTTCCCCGGTGTGAAGGTGAGCACCGAATGGCCGGATGACGGCCTCGCCGCTCTGAAGCCGGACGGCCGCACCGCGGTGGTCACCCTGACCCATGACCCGAAGCTGGACGACCCGGCGCTGGATGTCGCGCTGAAGTCTCCGGCCTTCTACATCGCCGCGCTCGGCAGCCGGAAAACCCATGCCGGGCGGATCGAGCGGCTGACCGCGCGCGGCCATGGCGCCAATGCGCTGGCCCGGATCCACGGGCCGGCCGGCCTCGCCCTCGGCGCCGTGTCCCCGGCCGAGATCGCGATCTCGGTGATGGCGCAGATGACCGCGGTGCTGCACGGCGCCGAACCTCTCGGAAAGGCCCCCGCGTGATCTTCGGCTCCCTGCCTGTCGCCGAGGCCGCCGGCGCCATCCTGGCCCACACCGTCGCCGCCGCCGGAACGCTGTTTCGCAAGGGCCGGCGGCTGAGCGAGGCCGACATCGCGGCGCTCAAGGCCGCCGGCGTCGAGGAGGTGCAGGCGGCGCGGCTGGAGCGCGGCGACATCCATGAAGACCAGGCGGCGGAGCGGGTGGCGGCCGCGGTGCAGGGGCCGGGGCTGAGCGCCAGCGCCGCCTTCACCGGCCGGGTCAATCTCTATGCCGAGGCGGCCGGCGTGGTCGTGATCGACCGCGAACGGATCGACCGGCTGAACCGGCTGGACGAATCGATCACCATCGCCACCCTGCCGGAATGGGCCGAGGTCGCGCCGAAGCAGATGGTGGCGACGATCAAGATCATCCCCTTCGCCGCGCCGACCGACGCGGTGTCGCTGGTCGAGGTGATGTCGGTGCTGCCCGAGCGCGGGCCGGCGCTGCGCCTGGCGCGCTACCGGCCGCTCAAGGTCGGGCTGATCCAGACCAAGCTGCCGACGACCAAGCCCAGCGTGCTGGACAAGACGGCGCAGGTGACGGTGGAGCGGCTGGCCCGGCTGGGCGGCACGCTGGTGCGCGAGCGCCGGTCGGACCACAAGGCGCCGGCGCTGACCAGCGAAATCCGCATGGTGCAGAATCTCGGCCTGGACCTGCTGCTGATCGCCGGCGCCTCGGCCATCACCGACCGGCGCGACGTGCTGCCGGCGGCGATCGAGGCCTCGGGCGGCATCGTCGAGCATTTCGGTATGCCGGTCGACCCCGGCAACCTGATCCTGATGGGCCGCATCGGCGCCATGCCGGTGCTGGGCCTGCCCGGCTGTGCCCGGTCGCCCAAGCTGAACGGCTTCGACTGGGTGCTGCAGCGCATCGCGGCGGGGCTCACGGTCACCCGCCTCGACGTCATGGCGATGGGCGTCGGCGGCCTGCTGGCGGAGATCCCCAGCCGCCCCCTGCCCCGCGACCGCGCCGCCGCAGGCAACGGCATGCCGCACGCCCCGAATGTCGGCGTGGTGGTGCTGGCCGCCGGCCAGTCGCGCCGCATGGGCGAGCTGAACAAGCTGCTGGCCCCGGTCGAGGGCAAGCCGATGCTGGCGCATGCGGTCGATGCCGTGCTGGGCACCAAGGGCATCGGCCCGGTCGTCGTCGTCACCGGGCATGAGCGCGAGCAGGTTGAGGCGGCGCTGGCCGACCGGCCGGTCACCTTCACCGCCAATCCACGCTATGCCGAGGGGCTCAGCACCTCGCTCGCGGCCGGGCTGGCGGCGCTGCCGCACGAAACCGATGCCGCCTTGGTCTGCCTCGGCGACATGCCGCGGATCAGCCCGAAGCTGATCGAGCGCCTGGTCGCCGCCTATGCGCCGACGGAGGGCCGTTCGATCGTGGTGCCGACCCACCAGGGCAAGCGCGGCAACCCGGTGCTGTGGGACCGCCGCTTCTTCCCGGCCATGGCCTCGGTCGCCGGCGATGTCGGCGCCCGCCACCTGATCGGCGAGCATGCCGATGAGGTGGTCGAGATCGAGGCCGGCGACACCGCTGTGCTGTTCGACGTCGACACGCCCGAGACGCTGTCGACCCTGACCAAGGCCCCGACACGATGATCGATGCGCTGTACGACCAGGCGATCCTGCAGAAGGCGCGGGATGCGACCGGCGCCGGGCGGCTGCCGGAGCCGGACGGGTCGGCGATGATCGACAACCCGCTGTGCGGCGACCGGGTGACCATCGACCTGACCCTCGCGGACGGCAAGGTGACGAAGGTCGGCCATCTGGTGCGCGGCTGCGTGCTGTGCGAGGCGTCGGCGGCGCTGATCGCCGAGCAGGCGATCGGCCAGGCCCCGGCGGCGCTGCGCCAGGCGGCGGCCGCGATCAGGCCGATGCTGCGCGAAGGCGCCGCCCCGCCCTGGCCGGAGCTGGAGATCTTCACTCCGGTCCGCGCCGTGCGCAGCCGGCACGACTGCGTCGAGTTGCCGTTCCGCGCCCTCACCGAGGCGCTGGGCAAGGCCGGAGCCTGACGGCCGGCCACCGCCGCCCATCCTGATTTTCGAGCCTGCGTCCGCCGGTGGTCCGTCCGTGCTTTACACTTAATACGTCCGTACGTATTGTAAATGCATGGCTAGACCCTCCCTTCGCGACTCGATCCTCGATGCCGGCCTCAAGGTCATGTTCCGCAAGGGCTATGTCGGCGCCAGCGTGCGCGACATCGTGGCCGAGGCGCCGGCACCGCAAGGCTCCTTCACCAACCACTTCCGGTCGAAGGAGGATTTCGCGCGCGAGGTGCTCGACCGCTACTTCGAAGACGTCAAGCGGCTCGTCGCCAGGACGCTCGGGGATGGCGGCCTGGCTCCGCGCCAGCGCCTCCGGCACTATCTCGACGCCATCACCGACCGCCTCGCCGGGGACGGGTTCATCCGCGGCTGCCTGATCGGCGATCTCAGCCTCGAGGCGGCGCCGCAGAGCGAGCCGCTGCGCGCGCGGTTGGGCGAGATCTTCGCCGAGTGGCGCGGAGCCTTCGCCGCCTGCATCGCCGAGGGCCAGGCGGCCGGCGAGATCGCGACAGAATTCGCACCCGACGACCTTGCCGAGTTCCTCCTCTCCTCCTGGGAGGGGGCGATCCTCCGCATGAAGGTCACGCGCGACGTCGAGCCGCTCGAGCGCTTCAAGCGCATCGCTTTCGCCACCGTGTTCAAGGAGCCGCCACCATGATCCCGGACATCACCCTGCCGAAGCTCCAGGTGCTGGAGTCGGAGATGGCCTATCGCGAGGCGGCCAGGGCCGGCGCCCCGGTCGCGCTGTTCCTGCACGGCAACCCGACCTCCTCCTATATCTGGCGCGACATCATCCCGCATGTCGCCGGGGTGGCGCATTGCATCGCCCCCGACCTGATCGGCTTCGGCCAGTCCGGCAAGCCCGATATCGCCTATCGCTTCGAGGACCATGTGCGGTATCTCGACGCCTTCATCGAACAGGCCGGGATCGGCTCGGCCTATCTCGTCGCGCAGGATTGGGGAACGGCGCTCGCCTTCCACCTCGCCGCCCGCCGCCCGGACTTTGTCCGCGGCCTGGCCTTCATGGAGTTCATCCGGCCGATTCCGAGCTGGGAGGAGTTCGTGAGGGGCGTTCCGGCCCGCGAGATCTTCCGCCGGTTCCGGACGCCCGGCGAAGGGGAGAGCCTGATCCTGGAAGGCAACGCCTTCGTCGAGCGGGTGCTGCCCGGCTCGGTCCGGCGCACGCTCACCGACGGCGAGATGGCCGTCTACCGCGCCCCCTTCCCGACGCCGCAGTCGCGACGGCCCACCTGGCGCTTTCCGAACGAGCTGCCGATCGCCGGAGAGCCCGCCGACGTCACTGCGATGATCGAGAGGGCGCATGCGGCGCTCGCCTCCTCGACCTATCCGAAGCTGCTCTTCGCCGCCGACCCGGGCGCCCTCGTTTCGCCGGCCCAGGCTGAGGACCTTGCCGGCAGGCTGCATGACTGCAGGCTGGTCAGGCTCGGCTCGGGCCTGCACTATCTGCAGGAAGATCACCCCGAAACCATCGGCCGGTCCGTCGCCGCCTTCATCGCCGAGGTGGAAGGCCGGCGCGCATCGCCGATGCAGTGAACCAGGTCGCGGTGGCCTTGCAAGGCCGGCGCTTGACCCGGGGCGGCGGTGGGCACACTTAGGTCTATCTCCGCCCGGCACCCGATCAGGCTCATGAAATCCTCCGACGCCCATATCCTCATGGTCCCCGGCCTGGCCTCGCCGGACGAGGGCCATTGGCAGTCGCGCTGGCAGTCGCGGCTGAAGACCGCGCGCTGGGTCGGCAGTGCCGATGACCCTGCCGACCGGGACAGCCGGGTCGAGGCCCTGGTCGCCGCGGCCGACGCCGGCGACAAGCCGGTGGTGCTGATCGCCCATGGCCTGGGCGTGCTGGCCGTGGCCTTCGCCGCCGCGCGGCTGAATGGCCGCGTCGCCGGGGCGCTGCTGGTGGCGCCGGCGGACCCGGCCGGCACGCCCGGCTACGAGGCGGTGCCACGCGACCCGTTGCCCTTCCCGTCCCTGCTGGTCGCCAGCGCCAGCGACCCGCGCTGCGCCCTGGCCGTGGCCGATGACCTCGCTGCGGCCTGGGGCAGCCAGTTCGTCGATGCCGGCGACGCCGGCGGCCTCGACGGCGCCAGCGGCCACGGCCCCTGGCCGGAAGGCCTGACCCGCCTCGCCATGCTGATGGCGCGGCTGTGACGCTGCGGACCGGCTCTGCGTCGAATTGTCTTACTTAATGATCGTATCTCGGCTGGCTGTATAGGCGAACAGGCTCGGAGGCCCAGGGCCCACCGTTGACACAGCCATGAGCAACCAGATGACGATCCTGCCGGCCGCCGCAGCTGCGGCGCAGACCGACCCGACGGTGAGCCGCTACGACCGGACCACCATCACCCTGCACTGGCTGACCGCCGGTCTGGTGGTCACGCTCTTCCTGCTGGCCGAGGGCTGGGGCTTCGTCCCGCGCGACATCCGCAAAGCCGGCCAGTCGCTCCATATCTCGCTCGGCATCCTGCTGGCCGCGGTGCTGGTCGCGCGCCTCGCCTGGCGCGGCAGCGCCGGGCGACGCCTGCCGCCGGCAAACACCGGCCTGCTGCACATTGCGGCCAAGGCGGCGCATCACCTGCTGTATCTGCTGCTGGCGGCGCAGGTGACGCTCGGCTTCCTGTTCCGCTGGGCGCAAGGCGAGCCGTTCGCGTTCTTCGGCCTGTTCGATGTGCCGCCGGCCTTCGCGTCCGATCCCGACCTGGCGGACACGATCGGCGGGCTGCACAATCTCGTCGCCTGGACCCTCATCGTTCTGGCCGGCCTGCACGCCGCCGCGGCGCTGTTCCACCACCACTTGCTGCGCGACGGCGTGCTGCGCCGGATGCTGCCGGGCTAAACCTTCGCCACGTCGAATGCCTTGACCAGCCGCTTCGGCGCCACCGCGCGCCAGCGCCGGAGCAGCAGGGCCTCGACCGCACGCGGATCGGCCTTGGCCAGATGCATCAGCACGATCGGCCAGTCCTGGTAATGCGGAGTGACGTGGAACACCTCGGGCTCGGCCTCGATCAGCATCTCCCGCTCATCAAGGCCGACGCCCGGCATCACCAGCGTCTCGCCGTCCTCGCGCAGCCGGGTCAGCATCTTGCCCTTCACCTTCAGCGCCGACGTGCCGTAGGAGGTGCCGCGCTCGACACCCGGCCAGGCCAGGGCGAGGTCACAGACATCGTCGAAGGTCATCCCGCCCTTCCCGTCCTCACGCCGCCTGCCGGCCCTCCGCCCGGGCCTGCACCATGTCCATCCAGCGCAGCCCGACCTGGCGGGCGAAGACCGCCGCGCCGGGCAGGCCGTTCGCCAGCTGGTCGCGATAGGTCGCGAAGAACTGCGGGAACCGGTCGCGCGTCCACTCCGCGAACATCTCGACCCAGCCCTCGACGATGTCGGCCGAGACCTCGAGGTGGAACTGCAGCCCGTACAGGCCCGGCCCGGCGATGAAGGCCTGGTTGGTGCAGACGGCATTGGTCGCCAGCAGCGTCGCGCTCTGCGGCAGGTCGAAGGTGTCGTAGTGCCAGTGCATCAGCTTCGGCAGTGGCGCCAATCCGCGCAGCAGCGGGTCGGCGCCGGCCGCTTCAGTCGCGTCGATCGCGGTGAAGCCGACCTCCGGCGTGTGGTGGCGGCGCACCGTCCCGCCCAGCGCCCGCGCCAGAAGCTGGGCGCCGAGGCAAATGCCGAGCACCGGCTTGCCGGCATCGGCGAAGGCCCTGATGGCCGCCAGCTCGGCCGGCAGATAGGGATGGGCGTCATCATCCCCCGCGAACTGGGCACCGCCCAGCACCAGCAGCCCGTCATGGCCGGAGGCGTCGGCCGGGACGGCGTCGCCATGCTCCGGGAACCGCGTGTCCTCGACCCCGCCCGCCTCCGCGATCGCCGCGCCGATCAGGCCCGAGGGGGTGCGGTCGTTGTTCTGCAGCGTCAGGATGTTCACGGCGTCGATCCACCAAGGCCAATCCGAAGCAAGGCTACGGGCAGGCCGGCCGCATCGCCAAATGCGCAGAATGCGGGGCGGCCCCGGCGTCAGAGGAGATCCTGGACCATGAACTTCAGATAGGCCGCCTTCAGCAGCCAGCGCCGGTGCGCGCCCAGCGGGAAGCGGGTCGGCGGCGTCGCCATCAGCGCCGGGACGCCGACGCCCGGCACCGGGCTGCCGGTCATGGCATGGGCGACGGCGCGGCCGGCCCAGCCAGCGCTGGCGACGCCGTTGCCGTGATAGGCCAGGGCATACCAGACGCCGGGATCGTCCGGCACCTGGCCCAGCATCGGCGTCAGATTGGCCGACAGGCAGACCAGGCCGGACCAGAAATGCGTGGTCTCGACGCCACGCCAGGCCGGATAGGCGATGCCGATCCGGCCCTCCAGCCAGCGCCGATACTTTGCCGACGCCTCCGGGCTGCCCCAGGTGCCGCCGCGGGCGCCGAGCAGCAGCCGCCCATCCGTCAGCAGCCGGAAATAGAACAGCAGGTTGCGGGTGTCGGACAGCGGGGTGCCGGTGGTCCAGCCCTGGGCCGCCCGCTCCGCCTCGGTCAGCGGCCGGGTGACGACGATGTTCGACAGCGCCGGCAGGAAGGTGCCGGCGAGATAGGGGTGCAGCCCGTCCGTCGTGTAGCCGTTGGTGGCGATCAGCACCCGCTTGGCCCGCAGCGACCCGCCGGCGGTGACCAACCGGTGCCCGCCCCCTTCCCGCCACCAGCCGGTGACCCGGCTGCGATCGTGGATCTTCACGCCGCGGGCCAGGGCGGCGCGGGTCAGGCCGCGATGGTATTTCAGCGGATGCAGGCCGAAGCCGGCGGCGTGGTGCAGCGCGCCATGTGCCTCCGGCCCGGCATGGCCGCGCTCGCGCAGCTCGTCCCGGCTCCACAGCGTCGAGGTCAGGCCGCTGACCTCGCGGTCCCAGCGCGCATCCTCCTCCAGCTCGCGCATTCGGCTGGGCTTGTGGGCGACGCTGATGACGCCGTCGCCCTGGCGGTCGAGGTCGATGCCCTCGTCCCGGGCCAGCGCCGCCACCAGCTCGGTCGCCTCGACCTGGGCGGCGTAGTAGCGCCGCACCTCGTCGCGGCCGACCCGCTGCAGCATCGCCGGGCCGGACAGCTTGGCGGCGCCAACGCAGTTGAAGCCGCCGTTGCGGCCGGAGGCGCCCCAGCCGACCGGTCCCGCCTCCAGCACCCGGACGTCGATTCCGAGGTCGCGGGCCAGGTGCAAAGCCGCCGACAGGCCGGTGTAGCCGCCGCCGATCACGGCGACGTCGCAGGCCTCGTCCCCGGCCAGTGGCATGCAGTCTTCCGGCGCCGGACCGGCGGTCGCTTCCCAATAGCTCGGCACGGTGCGGGCGGTGTCGGCAGTGGCCGGATGGTAGAGGGTCTGGGTCATCCGATCCGCTCACTTGTAACCGCCTTGCAACGCGGCGAAGGATGACATCGGGCGGCAGGCCGGTCCATTCTGGCACGACCATCCGGAGGGAGATTCCAGCCATGCAGGGCCCGTCGCGCCGCCAGGTCATGCTCGCCACCGTGTTCGCCGCAGCGCCCCTGCCCGGATGGGCGGCGGCCGCGCCGCTGCGCCTGACCTTCCTGCACGTCAACGACGTCTACGAGATCGGCCCGGTGCGTGGCCAGGGCGGCTTCGGCCAGCTGGCCACCCTGCTGAAGCAGGCCCGCGCCGAGAACCCGCACAGCATCACCACCTTCGGCGGCGACACGCTGTCGCCCTCGGTGATGTCGGGCCTCACCAAGGGCTCGCAGATGATCGATCTGTTCAACGCCGTCGGCGTCGACTACGCGGTCTGGGGCAATCACGAATTCGACTACGGGCCGGAGCTGGCGTCGCAGCGGATCGGCGAATCGAAGTTCCCGTGGCTCGGCGCCAATGTCCTGGGCAAGGACGGCAAGCCCTTCGGCGGCGGCGTCGCCACCGCCACCCGCAAGGTCGGCGACTACACCATCGGCTTCCTCGGCATCCTGACGCCGGATACGGCGGTGCTGTCGAGCCCGGGGCCGGACATCAGCTTCCCCGACATCATCACCACGGCGAAGCAGGCGGTCGAGGCGCTGAAGGCCGAGGGCGCCAACATCCTGGTGGCGCTGACCCATCTCGGCATCGCCCAGGACCGGCAGCTGGCGCAGTCGGTGAAGGGCCTGCACCTGGTGCTGGGCGGGCACGACCACGACCCGATCATGTTCTACGAGAACAATGTCCTGATCTTCAAAGCCGGCTACGATTCGCACTATCTTGGCGTGGTCGAGCTGGAGATCTCGAGCCGCGACACCAAGGACGGGTCGGTCATCGCGGTGCTGCCGAGCTGGGAGGTGCGCCCGACCGCGGGGGTCGAGCCCGACCCCGAGATCCAGTCCAAGGTCGATGCCTTCAACAAGGCGCTGGACGATGCCCTGGGCATCGTCATCGGCACCACCTCGGTCGAGCTGGACAGCCAGCGCGGCGCCGTCCGCACCGAGGAGACGACGATGGGCGACCTGATCGCCGACGGGGTGCGCTGGGGCACCACCGGCGCACAGATCGCCATCATCAATGGTGGCGGCATCCGCGGCGACCGGCTGATCGCCGCCGGCACCCAGCTGACGCGCAAGGACATCCTGACCGAGCTGCCCTTCGGCAATGTCGCGGTGCTCTTGGAGCTGACCGGCGCCGAGATCCGCGCGGCGCTGGAGAACGGCGTGTCCCAGGTCGAGGCCGTCGCCGGCCGCTTCCCCCAGGTCTCCGGCCTCGCCTTCGTCTGGGATCCGGCCAAGCCGGCCGGCAGCCGCGTGGTCTCGGTCACGGTCGACGGCAAGCCGCTGGACAATGCCGTGGTCTACCGCGTCGCCACCAACGACTACATGGCCGGAGGCGGCGACGGCTATGCCGCCTTTACCAGGGGCAAGGTGCTGGTCGACGCCTCGGCCGCGCGGCTGATGGCGACGGTGGTGATGGACTACGTCACCGCGATGAAGACGGTGGCGTCGAAGGTCGACGGCCGCATCCGGCGGACCTCATGATCATGGACGCCGGCGGCACGGCCCCGCCGGTCCTGGGGCTGGCGCTCGGCGGCGGCATCGCCCGCGGCTGGGCCCATATCGGCGTGCTGCAGGCGCTCGACGCCGCCGGCATCAAGCCGCAAGTGGTGTGCGGCACCTCGGTCGGCGCCCTGGCTGGCGCGGCCCATCTCTCCGGCCGGCTCGACATGCTCGAATCATGGGCCCGCGGGCTCGACCGGAAGCGGATGGTCTCCTATCTCGATTTCGGCCTCGGCCTGCCCGCCTTGATCAGCGGCCGCAAGCTGGGGCGGCTGTTGGACCAGAGTTTCGGCGACCTTCGGATCGAGGATCTCGGCGTGCCTTTCGGCGCGGTCTGCGTCGACCTGTTCACCGGCCACGAGGTGTGCCTGCGCGAGGGCCGGGTGTCCGAGGTGATCCAGGCGTCCTATGCCCTGCCCGGCGTGTTCCCGCCGCGGCACATCGGCCGCCACATGCTGGTCGACGGTGCCCTGGTCAACCCGGTGCCGGTCTCGTTCTGCCGCGCGCTCGGGGCCGAGGTGGTGATCGCGGTCAACTTGAACGGCGACATCATGGGCCGGACCCGAGTGCCCGAGGGCGGCTACGCCCGCATCGCCGGCTTCGACATCCTCGAGCTGATGCCGGGCGGCAGCCTGCTGGGCGGCATCAACGGCGTCGCCCGCAAGCTGTTCCGGCGGGACCCGGACATGCCGAGCCTGTTCGGGGTGATGATGGCCTCGCTCAACATCATCCTCGACCGCATGGGCCGCACCCGCCTGGCGGCGGAGCCGCCGGACGTGGCGATCGACCCCCGGCTCGGCCATATCGGCGCCGCCGAGTTCGACCGGGCGGCCGAGCTGATCGACCTCGGCTATGCCGCGGCGGAGGCGGCGATTCCCGACATCCATGAGGCGCTGCGCGTCACCTCCTACGGGCTGGGGCCTGACGCGCCGGCCCCCGCCGCGAAGTAGCGGCTGGGCGGCACGCCCAGCAGGCGCTTGAACATGGTGGTGAAGGCGGCGGCGCTATCATAGCCGAGGTCGAGGGCCACGGTCGTCACCGCCTCGCCCGCCGCCAGCCGCGGCAGGGCCGCGAACAGGCAGGCCTGCTGGCGCCAGGCGGAGAGGCTCAATCCGGTCTCCTGCCGGAACAGCCGGGTGAAGGCGCGGCGGCTCATGCCCAGCGCGCCGCACCAATCGTCGATCGTGTCGTGCGGCGTCGGCCCCTCCAGGAACTTCCGACAGCGCGCCGCCAGCGCAGCATGGCCCGGCAGCGGCAGGTTCAGCGGCAGCACCGGCATGCGCGGGATCTCCTGCAGGATCAGCGCCATCACCAGCCCGTCCCGGCCGTCGAGATCGTATTCGAGCGGCACGTCCACCGCCTCCATCAGCAGGCTGCGCATCAGCCCCGACACACCGACCACGCGGCATTCGGCCGGCAGGCCGGGCACGGCATCGGGCTCGACATAGACGCTGCGGACCTTGACCGCCCCGATCGGCTGCACGTCGTGGGTGATGCCGCCGGGGATCCAGACCGCCCGCTCCGGCGGCACCACCCAGCGCCCCGCGTCGGTCCGGACCATGAGCACGCCGTTGCTGCCATACAGCAGCTGCGACCGGCGGTGCCGGTGCGGCAGGATCACGTAATGCGCGGGATAGTCGTTGCCGACCGCGACGATCGCGCGGGGGGTGTCCTCGTAGCCGAAGGGGGTGGTGTTGCGGACCATGGCCCAGTCTCGAAGCTAATAGACCAAACCACGAAAGCAGGGCATTGCGAAAGGCGTATCTTTGCCCGAACCGGAGGCATTCCCGCCTCCGGGTGCCTCTGTGGTGGCCGCTCAGCGACCATCGGGACGATCGGGAATGACGACTGGAACACTGGACCAAAGGTCCGACGCCGACGGAACGGTCTTCACCATCCTGGCCGCGATCAGCTTCAGCCATCTGCTGAACGACATGATGCAGTCGCTGCTGCCGGCGCTCTATCCGATGCTGGCCTCGGATTTCAGCCTCGATTTCGGCCAGGTCGGACTCATTACCCTGGTGTTCAATATCACCGCCTCGATCCTGCAGCCGGCGATCGGCCTCTACACCGACCGCAAGCCGCAGCCCTATTCGCTGCCGCTGGGCATGGGCTTCACCCTGGTCGGCCTCGTCGTCCTGTCGGTCGCCACGACCTTCCCGCTGCTGCTGCTGGGCGCGGCGATGGTCGGCATGGGTTCCGCCGTGTTCCATCCAGAATCCTCGCGCATCGCCCGGCTGGCCTCGGGCGGGCGGCACGGGCTGGCGCAGTCGGTGTTCCAGGTCGGCGGCAATATCGGCTCGGCGATCGGGCCGCTGCTGGCCGCCTTCATCGTGCTGCCGCGCGGCCAGGCCAGCATCGGCTGGTTCTCCGCCGCCGCCCTGCTCGCCATCCTGGTGCTGACCGGAGTCGGCACCTGGTACCAGCGGCACCGCCGCAGCATGGCGGCCAGGCCGCGCCGCCCCGTGGCGCCGATCGCCCTGTCGCGCGGCAAGGTCGGGTTGTCGCTGGGCGTCCTCGGCCTGCTGGTGTTCTCGAAATACGTCTACATGGCCAGCCTGACGAGCTACTTCACCTTCTACCTGATCCAGACCTTCGGCGTGTCGGTGCAGCAGGCGCAGATCCACCTGTTCATCTTCCTCGGCGCCGTCGCCGTGGGCACGGTGGCGGGCGGCCCGATCGGCGACCGCTTCGGCCGGAAGGTCGTGATCTGGGGGTCGATCCTGGGCGTGCTGCCCTTCACCCTGGCCATGCCCTATGTCGGGCTGACCGGCACGGTGATCCTCAGCATCATCATCGGCCTGATCCTGGCCTCGGCCTTCTCCGCCATCGTCGTCTATGCGCAGGAGCTGGTGCCGGGCAAGACGGGCACGATCGCCGGGCTGTTCTTCGGCTTCGCCTTCGGCATGGGCGGCATCGGCGCCGCGGTTCTGGGCGAGGTGGCCGACCTGACCAGCATCGGCTTCGTCTACCGCCTCTGCGCCTTCCTGCCGCTGATCGGGCTGCTGACGGTCTTCCTGCCCGACCTGGAGCGGCCGCGGCGGGTGGCCGCCGCGCCGGCGGAGTAGCGACGGGCTCGGCGAGGCGGACGCCGGCGGCTGTGCCGGCGTCCGCTTCGGCCTATCTTGATCCCTGGTGGGTCCGCTGATCAGCGGATGGAGGGATCCGGATGGGCCTGCAACAGCACCGGCGGCGAGCGCCGGCATGGGTGATTCTCGTGGCAGTCGGCCTGGGGCCTACGGTGGCCTCGGCACATGACAGCTGGATCAACCGCGGCCGCTACCTCGAATACGGCACCGTCAACCATTGCTGCGGCGACCACGACTGCTCGACCTGGCCACGCGCCGATATCGAGGAGAGCAGCGACGGCTACCGGATCCGGTCGACCGGCGAATTCGTGCCGCGCTTCAAGGCCCAGAGCAGCGAGGACGGCGATTACTGGATCTGCCGCAAATCCACCCACGCGATCCGCTGCTTCTTCGCGCCGTCGCCGGGGGCGTAAGCCAACGGACCGCAGTCGCGGCCACGATCGCCATGGTCTTGATCAAGAAGAGAGAGAATGGTGCCCAGGGACGGAGTCGAACCGCCGACACGGGGATTTTCAATCCCCTGCTCTACCAACTGAGCTACCTGGGCGCCGTTGGCTCCGCGATGCGGAGGCCGTGCTTATAGGAAACCGGACGGCGGCTGTCTAGCGCTGATCTTCATCCGGCTGCAATGTTTCTTCGGCGTCGTCATCGGGCTTCGTCGGGATCGTGTAAGCCTCGGAAAACCAATGGCCGAGATCGATGTCGGCGCAGCGGCGCGAGCAGAACGGACGGTACTGCTGCACCGTCAGCTTGCGGCAGATCGGGCAACGCCCCTTGGTCTCTGTGGTCGTGGTCATGGCTCTCAGAATCGGGTTTGGGGCGCGCGGCTTCAAGCCCGCTTGTGCTCAGGCCTCGACGACATCGGCCAGGGCTTGGCCGCGCCGCTCCCGCGCCAGCTCGGCCAGGCCCAACGGCGACAGGGATTCGCTCAGCTGGACCCGCAGCGGATCGTCGGCCAGCGCGCCACGAAAGGCGTTCAGCAGCGCGGAGCGGTCGCCGCCGCGGCGCATCGAGATGAAGTCGACGACGACGGTGCCGCCGATGTTGCGCAGCCGCAGCTGCCGGGCGATCTCCGCCGCCGCCTCGCGGTTGGCGCGGACATGGTCGGGCGCGCGGCCGCCATCGACGTCGATCGCGGTCAGCGCCCGCGTCGCCTCGATGGTGATGCTGCCGCCTGAGGGCAGCGCCACGGTCGGCGCCAGCAGCGTGTCCAGTGCATCGCCCAGCGGCGCCGCGCCGGCGGCGATGCGGGGCGCCAGATCGGGCACCGCTGCCGCGGCCCAGCGCTGCAGCGGCGGCAGCAGGGCGGCGCCGTCGACGATGATTCGGGCGGCGTCCGGATGGTCCAGGATCAGGCGGCGGGCCGTGCCGGGCGCCGGCTCCAGCAGCGCCGGGGCCCGCGTCGCCTCGGCGCGGTCGGCGATCGCCTCCCAGCGCCGCGCCAGCCGCATCGCCTCGTCCAGCACGGGGTCGACCGCCATGCCGGCGGTGGCGGCGCGCACGATCCAGCCGCCTTCGAGCCGCTGCTGCCAGTCCCGCTTCGCCGCGGGCCCGAGCCGACTCGACACGGCCACGGCCGAGGAGAACGGCAGATGGATCAGGCCGGCGCCGGGCAGCGCCACGTCGCGCGTGGCCTCCGCCCCTTTCTCGCCCCGGGGGTCGGCGACGATCTGGACGATCACCGGCGCGCCGGCTCGCAGCGAGTCCGCCTCCGGCCCCCGCAGCGGCAGGAAGGCGCTGCGGCCGGTGCCGATGTCGAGGAAGGCGGCAGCGGAGACGCGGTCGACCCGCTCGACCCGCGCCAACACCACCGCGCCGGCCAGGCTCGGCCGGGCCAGGCGCTCCGCGGCAAGGTCGGTCAGGCGGCCATCGATCACCACGCCGGCCAGCAGCACGCCGTCCGTCGCAGTGATCTCGACCGACTTCACCAGCGGTAGCCCGCGCCGCCGAGCAGCTGCGAGGTCTCGAACAGCGGCAGGCCGACGATGTTGGAATAGGAGCCTTCGATCGCCCGGATCAGCGCTGCAGCCCGGCCCTGGATGGCGTAGCCGCCGGCCTTGCCGCGGCCCTCGCCGGAGGCGACATAGGCGTCGATCTCGTCTGGGGTCAGGTGCTTGAAGATCACGCTGCTCTGCACCAGCCGATGGCGCATGGTACCGTCCGGCGCGATCAGGCAGACGCCGCCATGGACTCGGTGGCGCCGGCCGGACAGCAGCTCCAGGCACTGCCGCAGCTCGGCGTCGGTCTCGGCCTTGGGCAGGATCCGCCGGCCGCAGCCGACCACGGTGTCGGCGGCGAGGACGAAGGCTCCGGGCGCCCGGGCCCGAATCGCCTCAGCCTTGGCCTGGGCCAGGCGCTTGGCGTGCGGCCCGGGCAGCTCGCGCTTCAGCGGGGTTTCGTCGAGATCGGCCGGCAGGACCTGGTCCGGCACGATGCCGATCTGGCGCAACAAATCGAGACGCCTCGGCGAAGCCGAGGCGAGCACAAGCAGGTCGGTCCTGCCCGTCCTTTCCGGATCGGGCACGGCTGTTACTTGAAGCGGAAGGTGATGCGACCCTTGGACAGGTCGTACGGGGTCATCTCGACATTGACCCGGTCCCCCGCCAGCACCCGGATGCGGTTCTTGCGCATCTTGCCCGAGGTGTGCGCGAGAACTTCGTGGTCGTTGTCGAGCTTCACCCGGAACATCGCGTTGGGGAGCAGCTCGGTCACGGTGCCCGAGAACTCGATCAAATCTTCCTTGGCCATCCAAACTCGCCATGTTGAGAATCCGCCCAAGAAGTGGGCGACCGAACTTGTCGGGTCAAGAAATTTGTGCGGTTTCGTGCCGCGGTTCTGCCATTCATAGGACCCGGGAGACAATTATCGCGCCCGCTCCTGCGCCCGATCATCGAAGCGCTCGCGGATACGGGCCAGCAGCATGTCGCGGACCTGACGGAAGGCGGCCAGCCGGGTCTCGCGGTTGCCCTCGACGGCGGTCGGGTCGTAGGTGTTCCAGAACTCCAGGTCGCAGGCCGTGGTGCGGGTCATCTCCACCGCCCGGTGCTGGGCCTCCGGCGACAGCGAGATCACCAGGTCGAAATTATCGTCCTCGAGGTCGTCGAACCCCTTGGGCCGGTGGCGGCTGAGGTCGATGCCGATCTCCTTCATCACCGCCACGGCGAAGGGGTCCAGCTCGTCCGGCCGCACCCCGACGCTGTCGACGAAGATGCGCGACCCGGCCACATGCTTCAGGATCGCCTCGGCCATGGCGGAGCGGATCGCGTTCTGGGTGCAGGCGAAGAGGACGCTGGTCGGCCCCGCCATCGCTCACCCGCGGATCTGCAGGACGCAGAGCAGCGTGAACAGCCGCCGCGCCGTGGCGTGGTCGATCGCGATCCGGTCGGCCAGCCGCTCGCCGAGCAGCACCGAACCCTCGTCATGCAGCCCGCGTCGCCCCATGTCGATCGCCTCGATCTTCGACGGCGGCGCAGTCTTGATCGCGGCGTAGTAGGTCTCGCAGACCAGGAAATAGTCCTTGATGATCCGGCGGAAAGGCTGCACCGGCAGGGCCACCCGCTCGGGCTCGCCCGCTGCCCCCTCCCCGGCCGTGATCTCGAAGATCAGCCGGCTCTCCTCCATGCGCAGGCGCAGGCGGTAGGGGCCGGCAGGGCCCTGGACCAGGCGGAAGCTGTTCTGCTCGATCAGGTCGTGGATCGCGACCCGGCGCTCATGCGCCACCTCCGGCGACCGGCGGACGGCGGCGCTCTCGTCGATCACGACCTCGACGAGGCGCCCCTCCTCCGCATCGCCGGCCACGCGGTTCATCCCTTCAGCCGCTGGGCGATCGACAGGGCATGCGCCTCCAGCCCCTCGGCCCGGGCCAGGCGCACCGCCGCCGGCCCGATCCTGGCCAGGCCGGCAGCGTCGCAGCGCACCAGCGTGGTCCGCTTGACGAAGTCGAACACGCTGAGGCCGCTGGCGAAGCGGGCGCTGCGCGCCGTCGGCAGCACGTGGTTCGGCCCGGCGACATAGTCGCCCACCGCCTCCGGCGCGTGGCGGCCGAGGAAGATCGCCCCGGCATGGCGGATCCGGTCGGCCAGCCGGTCGGGATCGGCGACGGCGAGCTCCAGATGCTCCGGCGCCAGCCGGTCGACCAGCGCCGCCGCATCGTCCAGCGACCCGACCACGATCACGCCGCCCTGCTCCCGCCAGCTGGTGCCGGCGATCTCCGCCTTCGGCAGCCGGGCCAGCGCCCGGTCGACCGCCGCGGTCACGGCATCGGCGAAGGCAGCGTCGTCGGTGATCAGCACCGACTGGGCATGGGTGTCGTGCTCGGCCTGGGACAGCAGGTCGACGGCGATCCATTCCGGGTCGTTGCCGGCATCGGCCACCACCAGGATCTCGGACGGGCCGGCGATCATGTCGATGCCGACGGCACCGAAGACCTGGCGCTTGGCCTCGGCGACATAGGCGTTGCCGGGGCCGGTGATCTTGTCGACCGGGCGGATGCTGGCGGTGCCGTAGGCCAGGGCCGCCACCGCCTGGGCGCCGCCGACGCGCCAGATCTCGGTCACCCCGGCCCGCTCGGCCGCGGCCAGCACCAGCGGGTTCAGCACCCCGTCCGGCGCCGGCACCGCCATGGCGATGCGACCGACTCCCGCCACCCGGGCCGGGATCGCGTTCATCAGGACGGAGCTCGGGTAGTTGGCGAGGCCGCCGGGGACATAGATCCCGACCGCATCGATCGGGGTCCAGCGGGCGCCGAGGCCGATGCCGTCTTCATCGACATAGGACAGGCTCGGCAGCTCGGTCCTGGCATGAAAGGACTCGATCCGGCGGGCCGCCAGGTCCAGGGCCGCATAGGTCTCGGCATCGACCTGCGCCTTGGCTGCAGCGATCTCCCCGGCGCCGATGCGCAAAGTCTCCGGCGTCAGCCGGACGCGGTCGAAGCGCTCGGTGTATTCGATCAGCGCCGCGTCGCCGCGCGCCCGGGTGTCTGCCACGATCGCGGCGACGGCGCCGGCGACGTCGGCATGGGCGCCACGGCGGGCGGAGACGAAGGCCTCGAAATCCTCGGCGAAGCCGGGCGAGCGGGCATCAAGACGCAGCGGCATGGACGGCGTTCCGAAAGCGGTCGATCCAGCCGGCGATCTCCTCCGGCCGGGTCTTGAAGGCGGCGCGGTTGACGATCAGCCGCGAGGTGACGTCGGCGATGTGCTCGATCTCGCGCAGCCCGTTCGCCTTCAGCGTCGACCCCGACGAGACCAGGTCGACGATGCGGCGGCACAGGCCCAGAGTCGGCGCCAGCTCCATCGCCCCGTTCAGCTTGATGCACTCGGCCTGCACCCCGCGGGCGGCGAAGTGGCGGCGGGTCACGGCCGGGTATTTGGTGGCGACGCGGATATGGCTCCAGCGCCGCGGGTCGTCGGTCTCGGCCAGATCCACCGGCTCGGCCACCGCCAGGCGGCAGGCGCCGATGCCGAGGTCGAGCGGGGCGTAGAGCTCGGGATAGTCGAACTCCATCAGCACGTCGTTCCCGGCGACGCCAATCTGCGCCGCACCGAAGGCGACGAAGGTGGCGACGTCGAAGGACCGCACGCGGATCAGCCGGATATGCGGATGGTTGGTGGCGAAGGACAGGCCGCGATGGCGCGGGTCGTCGAAGGCCGGCTCTGGCTCCAGCCCGGCCTGCGCCATCAGCGGGCGCAGCTCGTCCAGGATGCGGCCCTTGGGCAGGGCGATGGTCAAAGGATCGGGAACGGTCGAGGACATGGCGCCGGCTTCCGCGAGAACGGCCGGCACCATAGCCGAAAGCGCAGCCGCGAGACCAGAAGAGGCCGCGACTCGCCCATGCGTGACGGTAAAGGCCGCTACCCCTGCCCAGCCGCCGCTGTGAAGGCTCGGCCGATCAGCGCTTTGGCGTCGTCCTGCACCTGGCGCAGATGGTCCTCGCTGCGGAAGCTCTCGGCGTAGATCTTGTAGACCTCCTCGGTGCCCGAGGGCCGGGCGGCGAACCAGCCGTTGGCCGTCGCCACCTTGATGCCGCCGAAAGGCTGGCCGTTGCCCGGCGCCTTGGTCAGGGTCTCGGTCACCGGGTCGCCGCCGAGCTGGCTGGCGCCGAGCCCCTCCGGCGTCAGGGTCTTGAACACCTGCTTCTGCTGGCTGCTAGCCGGCGCGTCGGCGCGGGCGTACCAGGCCGTGCCCAGCTCCTGCGTCAGGCCGGCATAGAGCTCGCTCGGATCGCGGCCGGTGACGGCGGTGATCTCCGCCGCCAGCAGGCCGAGGATCAGGCCGTCCTTGTCGGTGGTCCACACGGTGCCGTCCTGGCGCAGGAAGGAGGCGCCGGCGCTCTCCTCCCCGCCGAAGCCGACCGACCCGTCGCTCAGGCCCTCGACGAACCATTTGAATCCGACCGGCACCTCCAGCAGGCGGCGGCCCAGCTTGGCGGCGACGCGGTCGATCATGCTGCTGCTGACCAGCGTCTTGCCGACGGCGCTGTCCGCCCGCCAGCCCTTGCGGTGCTGGAACAGATAGGCGATCGACGCCGCCAGGAAGTGGTTCGGGTTCATCAGCCCGGCGGTGCGGGTGACGATGCCGTGGCGGTCGGCGTCGGTGTCGTTGGCGAAGGCGACGTCGAATTTTTCTCGCAGCCCCAGCAGCCGGGTCATGGCGTAGGGCGACGAGCAGTCCATTCGGATCTTGCCGTCCCAATCCGCGGTCATGAAGCGAAAGGTCGGGTCGACCAGGTCGCTGACCACGGTGGCGGCGATGCCGTAGCGGTCGATCAGCGGCTTCCAATAGGCCACCGCCGCGCCGCCGAGCGGATCGATGCCGATCTTCACGCCGGACGACCGGATCGCCTCGAGGTCGACGACGCTGCCGAGGTCGCCGACATAGCCGTCGATATAGTTGTGCCGATGCGTGGTCGCGGCCTTCAGCGCCCGCGCCAGCGGCACCCGCCGCACCCCGTCCAGCCCCTTGCCGATCAGCTCGTTGGCGGTGCGCTCGATCCAGCCGGTCACCTCGGTGTCGGCCGGCCCCCCGTTCGGCGGGTTGTACTTGAAGCCGCCATCCTCCGGCGGGTTGTGCGACGGGGTGACGACGATGCCGTCGGCCAGGCCCGAGGTCCGGCCGCGATTGTAGGTCAGGATGGCGCGGGAGATCACCGGCGTCGGGGTGTAGCCGCCGTCGCGGTCGATCATGGTCTCGACGCCGTTCGCCGCCAGCACCTCCAGCGCGCTGGCCAGCGCCGGCTCGGACAGCGCGTGGCTGTCGATGCCGATGAACAGCGGCCCGTCGATCCCGGCGCGCTTGCGGTACAGGCAGATCGCCTGGGTGATGGCGAGGATGTGGTCCTCGTTGAAGCTGCCGGTGAAGGCCGTCCCGCGATGGCCGGAGGTGCCGAAGACGACGCGCTGCGCCGGGTTCGCCGGATCCGGCTTGATTGTGAAATACGCCGTGATCAGCCGCGGCAGGTTGACGAGGTCGGACGGATCGACGGGCTTTCCTGCGCGCGGGCTGACCATCTGTCCCTCCCTGGGCTGGTTTCGCATCTATGAGGCAAATTGCGCCAGCCAGCGGCGTCTGTCGAGGCGGCGGCGCCTCGGTTTTCGCTTTCGTCCGCCCGCCGGCTGCGGGCAAATGGGCAAGGCAGCAGGGACGACGCCTTGGACCGGATCGAGAGCACCGCGGGCAGGACTGCCGAGGGCAGGACGCGGGCGCGCTGGCAGCGCGACCCGGAGGGCATGCGCCAGCGCATCCTGGACGCGGCCCTGGCCGAGTTCACCCGGCACGGCTTCGGCGGCGCCCGGATCGACCGCATCGCCGCGGCCGCCGGCGCCAACAAGCGCATGCTGTACTACCACGTCGGCAACAAGGAGACGCTGTACCTGGCGGTGCTGGAGGCGACCTATGCCCGCATCCGCACCGCCGAGCGCGCGCTGAACCTCGAAAGCCTGGCGCCGGACGCCGCCATCGCCCGGCTGGTCGAGTTCACCTGGAGCTATTTCCTGGAGAACCCGGACTTCCTGGTCATGTTGAACCAGGAGAACCTGTACCAGGCCCGGCACCTGCGGAAGTCGCCCAATGTCCGTCCGCTGCACTCACCCTTCGTCGAGATGATCGGCGAGGTGCTGGGCCGCGGGGTCGCCGCCGGCGCGTTCCGGGCCGGGATCGACCCGGTGCAGCTCTACATCTCGATCGCCGGCCTGGCCTATTTCTACGTCTCGAACCGCTGGACGCTGGGCGTCATCTTCGACCGCGACCTGTTCGAGCCGCAGGCCCGCACCGATCGCCTGGCCCATATGACGGACCTGGTGCTGTCGGCGCTGCGGCCCTGACTCCGCGCGCTACAGCACGAAGTCGCCGGCGACGAGGACCAGGGCGCCGGTGAGCTGGATGTGGAAGTCGGAGGTGCCGTCGCCGTTGACGTCGCCGGCGATGGTGGTGACCCCCGGGCTGGTGTTGGCGGCGCGGAGCTGGCCGGCGACGCCGGTGAAGAGGCCGGAGCCGATGAAGGTGAAGGCCTGGTCGCCGGCGACGCCGGTGTTGGCGTCGATGCCCGACAGCTCGATCCGGTCGCCCTGGGCATGGCTGAAGTCGGTGATCCGGTCGGCATTGGCGCCGACCACGCTCTCGGCGGTCGCCACATAGACGAAGCGGTCGGCGCCGGCGCCGCCGGTGAGCGTGTCCTGGCCGGCCCGGCCGACGAGGGTGTCGTTGCCGCTCCAGCCCTGCAGAACATTGGCGCCGGCATTGCCGTAGAGGCTGTCGCTGCCCTGGCTGCCGGAGACGTTCTCGATGCCGGTCAGGATATCGCCCTGCGCCTCGCCGCCGCTGCCGAGACCGCTGGCCAGGCTGACCAGGATTCCGGTGCCGCTGGTGTAGTAGCTCGCCGTGTCGGTGCCGGCGCCACCGTCCAGCGCGTCGGCGCCCGCCCCGCCGCGGAGCACATCGCTGCCGCCCCAGCCGGCCAGGGTGTTGGCCCCGGCATTTCCGATCAGCGTGTCGTTCGCCAGGTTGCTGCCGGTGAGGTTCTCGATCCCGACCAGGATGTCGCCCCGGGCATCGCCGCCCGAGCCGGTCCCGGCGGTCAGATCGACCGTCACCCCGGCCGCGCTGGTGTAGTAGCTGGCGGCGTCCGTGCCGGCGCCGCCATCCAGCCGGTCCGCCCCGGCCCCGCCGCGGAGCACGTCGCCGCCGCCCCAGCCGGACAGGGTGTTGGCACCGGCATTCCCGAGCAGCGTGTCGTTCCCCAGGTTGCTGCCGGTGAGGTTCTCGATCCCGACCAAAGTGTCGCCCTGGGCGTCGCCGCCCGAGCCGGTGTCCGCGGCCAGGTCGACCATGACCCCGGCAGCGCCCGTGTAGTAGGTGGCAGTGTCCGTGCCCGCGCCGCCGTCCAGCCGGTCCGCCCCGGCCCCGCCGCGAAGCACGTCGGTGCCGGCGTCGCCGGCCAGGATATTGATGCCGGCGTTCCCGATCAGCGTGTCGTTTCCCTGGCTGCCGCGGAGGTTCTCGATCGCGACCAGCACGTCGCCCTGGGCGTTGCCGCCCGATCCGGTCCCGGCCGCGAGGTCGACGACCACGCCGATCGTGCCCTCATCGTACCGGGCCGTGTCCAGGCCCGCGCCGCCGTCGAGCGTGTCGTCGCCGGCGCCGCCGGTCAGCGCGTTGGCCGCGGACGAGCCGAAGAGGACGTCGCCAACGTCCCCGCCGATGAGGTTCTCGATCCCGACCAGCGTGTCCGCATCCCCACCGGTGCCGGCGGCGAGATCGGCCGTTATCGCGACGAGGAACGAGGAGCCCAACACGCTGTAATCCGCCGTGTCCACCCCGGCGCCGCCATCCATCTGGCTCTCGGAAACCCCGGCAACGATCCGGTCGTTCCCATCCCCGCCCCGCAGCGCCATGCCCCCGAAGCTGTTGATCAGCAGGTCGGCGAAGGCCGAGCCGATGACGGCCTCGATATCGTCCAGCGTGTCGCCCTCGGCGTCGCCGCCCGAGCCGGTGGTGACGCTGAGATCGAGTTCAACCGTCACTCCGGCGGACGACGTGCTGTAGTCGACCGTGTCGAAACCGAAGTTGCCGCCATCGATGTGGTCCGCCCCGCCCCGCCGCGGATCGTGTCGTCGCCGCCGCCGCCGCCGCCCTGCAGGTCATCGGCCGCGGCGCTGCCGATCAGGGTGTCGGCCGAGGCCGAGCCGATCACGGTCTCGATGCCCGCCAGCGTGTCGCCCGCGGCGTCGCCGCCCGCGCCCGTGCCCGCCGCGAGGTTGACGGTCACGCCGGCGGCCGAGTCCCCATAGTCGGCGGCATCCGTCCCGTTGCCGCCGTCGATCTGATCGGCCCCGGCCCCGCCGCGGATGGTGTCATTGCCGTCGCCGCCGGCGAGGCCATTGGCTCCGCCGTTCCCGCCCAGCACGTCGTCGAAGGCCGAGCCGGCGAGGTTCTCGATCGCGGTCAGGGTGTCGCCCGCCGCCTCGCCCTCCGAGCCGGAGCCCGTGCCGAGGTCGACGGACACCCCGGCCAGCGCGAAGCCGTAATCGGCGGTGTCGACCCCGGCGCCGCCATCGAGGGCATCGGCGCCGGCCGCGCCGATGAGCGTGTCGTCGCCGTCGGCGCCGGACAGCCCATTGGCATCGCCGTCGCCGCGTAGTTGGTCGTTGAAGGACGAGCCGGCCAGGTTCTCGATGTCGTTGAAGGTGTCGCCCTGGGCGTCGCCGCCCGCGCCGGTGCCGCTCGCCAGGCTCACCTGGACGGCGGCCGAGCCGGCATAGCTCGCCGTGTCGGAAAGGCCGCCGGAGCCGTTCAGCACATCCGCGCCGCCGCGCCCGATGAGGATGTCGTTGCCGAAATTGCCGTCGAGGACGTTGCTGCCCCCATCGCCGCGGAGGATGTCGTCGGAGCCCGAGCCTTCAAGATTCTCGATGTCGGTGAGGATGTCGCCCTGGGCGTCGCCGCCCGTGCCGGTGCCGCTCTGCAGGTCGACCTGCACCCCTGCGCCCCCGCCGAGATAGGTGACCGTGTCGACGCCGCCGCCGCCCTTGAGGTCGTCGGCGCCGGCCCCGCCGGATAGCGTGTCATTGTCGCTGCCGCCGAACAGGGTGTCGGCACCGTCGGCGCCGGAGAGTGTATCGTTGCCGGCGCCGCCGCTGATGGTGTTGGCCGCGTCGTTGCCGGTCAGGACGTCGGTGGCGATCGTGCCGATGACGTTCTCGATGTTCAGCAGCACGTCGCCCTGGGCGTCGCCGGAGGTGCCCTGGCTGGTGCCCAGGTCGACGACGACCGGCGTGACCGAGCCGTCGTACCGGACCGTGTCGATGCCCGCGCCGCCGTCGAGGGTGTCGCCTCCGCCGAGCCCCCGGAGCGTATCGTCGCCGTCGAAGCCGTTGATGGTCTCGATACCGTCGGGATTGGCCGGATCGCCCGGATTGAACCCGACCAGGGTGTCGTTGCCGGCGGTGCCGTTGATGATGATGGCCATCGATTTGTCCCCCCCTGTCGGGTTCTGCGACCCGGGCCGATGCGGAATGGGGGGAATTTAGCAGGGCGGCCGGATATCTGGTTAGGTCCATATTCGCGGTTGCCCTCGGCGATGGCCGCCTCGGCCGCGTCGACGGCCGGCGCGTTCTACACCTCAGGTTTGGAACGGCCGTCAGGCCAGGTGGACAGCGCTTGCTCGGCGACAGCCTCCAGCATGTCGCGGCTGAAGCCGGCCTTCGCCTGCACCGCCATGCCGTGAGTGACAGCCATCACGAAGGCCGCAAGGGCATCGGGTTTGGCCGTCTTCGGCAGGTCGCCCTCGGCCTTTGCCCGTTCGAAGCGGTCCCGAATCTGCGCCTGAGCCGCCGCGCGATAATCGATCAACGCCTGTCGCACGGGCTCCGCTTCATCCGATCCCGCCAGGGCCCCATTGATCGCCATGCATCCCCTGTGGTCGGGATAACGCGAGTTGAGCTCGGCTGCATTGTACAGGATGTGCGCCGCAACCTCGCGCGCCGTGGGCAGCCGAAGCGCCTCCGGGAGGTAGCCCAGGAATCGCTCGTCATAGCGAGCCAGGGCCCGGCGGAAGAGCGCTTCCTTGTTGCCGAATGCGGAATAGAGGGCGGGTCTCTCGACCCCGGCGGCCTCGACCAGGTCGGCATAGGACGCGCCCTCATAGCCCTTGCGCCAGAACACGCACATCGCGGCGTCGAGCACCGTCTCCACGTCGAATTCGCGATGGCGCCCCATCAGCCCAGCCCAGCCCAGCATTTACCATAATGGCCATTACTAAACCGCTTGACAGCCTCTGTCCAGATTTCATACCAATCGTTATCGTAACGATTGGTATGAAACGAGCGTTATCGCTCGCGGAAAGGATCCTCATGTCGAACATGCTGAAGGGCAAGGTCGCCCTCGTGACCGGCGGCTCGCGCGGGCTCGGTGCCGCCACGGCGGAGGCGCTCGCCGACCAGGGGGCGGATGTGGCGATCAGCTACGTCGCCTCGGCCGAGAAGGCCGAGGCCGTGGTCGCAACGCTGCAGGCGAAGGGCGTCCGCGCTCTCGCGATCCGGAGCGACCAGGCCGACACGGCCGCGGCCAGGCCGCTGGTCGACACGGTGGTGGCGCATTTCGGCAGGCTCGACATCCTGGTCAACAACGCCGCGATCGCCGTCCAGGGCAAGACGGTCGACGATCCCGATCTCGACACGGTCAATCTCGATCGCCAGTGGCAGATCAACGTCATGGGCGCGGTGGCGACCACCCGCGCGGCGGCGCCGGTGCTGCCGGATGGCGGCCGGATCATCTTCATCGGCTCTCTCCTGGGCAGCCGCATCCCGTTCACCGGTGTCGCCGACTACGCGGGAACCAAGGCGGCCATCGCCGGATACGCGAAGGGCGTCGCCCGCGACCTCGGCGGACGCCGCATCACGGTCAACATCGTCCAACCCGGCATCATGCCGACCGACATGGCGGCAGAGGTGCGCGACAAGCTCCCCGCCGCGGTCATGGACCTGCACCCCATCCGTCGGATCGCGACGCTCGAGGAGGTGTCGGCCCTCGTCTGTTTCCTTGCGGGGCCAAACGGCGGCTACATCACCGGCAGCGTGATCGACGTGGCCGGCGGCCTGCAGGTCTGAGCGACGGAGCTCAGGACCAAAAAGGTCCGAGCTCTTTAGACTCACGGCCCGAATTACTACCTCGTCATGACGAGGATGGCTGGAGAGTCGATCTCACAGGCCGCTGGCGTTAGGAATCGATCGGCGCTGCGTGAATCGGAACCGACATGCCGCGTCGATCCCGTCTGTGAGATTACGGCTTAGGTGATCCGCCCGATGAGCAGCCCCAACGCCCCCGATCGGATCACGGTCTATGCGGCCGGCAGCCTGCGCGTCGCCCTGCCGGCGCTGGCCGCCGCCTTCACCGCGGCGACCGGCGTCGCGGTGGAGGCCCGGCACGGCCCCGCCGGGCTGCTGCGCGAGCGGATCGAGGCCGGCGACCGGCCGGACCTGTTCCTGTCCGCCGATCTCGGCCATCCGGCGCGGCTGGCGGCGGCGGGGCTGGCCGGGCCGCCGGTGCTGTTCGCGCGCAACGCCATGCTCGCCCTGGCCCACCGCCGGGCCGCGGTGACCGGCAGCGCCGACCTTTTGGACCGGATGCTCGACGCCACCATCCGCCTCGGCACCTCGACACCGCTGAAGGACCCGTCGGGCGACTATGCCTGGGCGATCTTCCGCCGGGCCGACCGGCTGCGGCCCGGCGCCTTCGCCCGGCTCGACGCCAAGGCCCTGAAGCTGGTCGGCGGGGCCGAGCCACCGCCGGCCACGGCGACCGCCACCTCCTACAGCCCGGTTGCCCGGGCCCTGGCCGAAGGCGACGCCGACATCTTCCTCGGCTATGCCACCGGGCTGCGGCCGCTGACCGCCGAGCATCCGGACCTGACAGCGGTCGACCTGCCGGCCGGACTGGTGGTCGGCCCGGAATACAGCCTGGCCCTGCTGGCCGGCGGCGCGGCGGATGCGGCCCGCTTCGCTCTGTTCCTGCTGTCGCTGGACGGCCAAGCGCTGCTGCGCCGGGCCGGCTTCACACCGGTCGCGCTGCCGTCGGAGCCCTGACCGGCGACATTGCCGCCTCGACCCGATCGATATATACGCTCCCATACAGCGGCGGCACGGCCGCCCGCCGGCAGACTCACACGCATAAAGGGTCCAGGGGGCATGATGACATCGTGGCATCGCGGTCTGCGCGGCGCGCTGGCGCTGCTGTGCGCCGCCTGGCTGCTGGCGCAGCCGCCGGCCCCTGCCCTAGCGGCGGACACCATCACGGTGACCGACCAGCTCAACCGCAGCGTCACCGTGCCGGCCGATGTCCAACGCATCGTCGTGCTGCAGCACCAGACGCTGGACATCCTGGTGGAGCTCGGCGCCGCCGACCGGATCGTCGGCGTGCTGCGCAGTTGGCCCAGCCTGATCCCCGGCCTCGACCGCTACGCGCCGCAGTTGAAGGGCCTGCCGACCCCCGGCGACCTGTCGATGGTCAATGTCGAGGAGCTGCTGCGGCTGAAGCCGGACGTCGTCTTCGTCACCAATTACGCCCCGGCGGCGATGATCGACCAGATCAGCCGGGCCGGCCTCCCCGTGGTCGCCATCTCGCTGTCCCAGGGCGAAGGAGTCGAGGCGCCGAAGCTGAACCCGACCTTCGCCGATGACGATACCGCCTATGCCGAGGGGCTGAAGGCAGGGGTGAGGCTGATCGGCCGGATCGTCGGCAAGGCCGACCGCGCCGACGAGCTGATCGACTACGCCTTCGCCCGGCGCAAGCAGGTCGAGGACCGGGTGGCCGGGCTGGCGGCGGCCGACCGCATCCGCCTCTACATGGCCAATCCGGACCTCAACACCTATGGCTCGGGCAAGTATACCGGCGTGATCATGGCCCGGTCGGGCGGCGTCAACGTCGCCGCCGGCGTGCGCGGCGCCACCAAGGTGTCGATGGAGGACATCCTGGCCTGGGACCCGCAGGTGATCTTCGTGCAGGACCGCTACGCCCCGGTCGCCGACCAGATCCGCCAGGGGAGCGCCTGGCAGCATGTCGACGCGGTGAAAAACGGCCGGATCTACATCACCCCGGAATATGTCAAACCCTGGGGCTATCCGCTGCCCGAGGCGCTGGCGCTGGGCGAGCTGTGGATGGCCAAGACGCTGTACCCCGACCGCTTCGCCGACATCGACATGCAGGCGGAGGCGGACGCCTATTACCAGCGCTTCTACGGCCAGCCCTACACCGGCCCCAACTAGATGGCCCGGCCGCGGGCCACGCTGACGGCGCTGCTGCTGGTGCTGCTGCCCGTCGTGGTCTTCCTGCTGTCCTTCCTGATCGGCCGCTACCCGGTGCCGCCGCTGACCGTGATCCGGGTGATCGCGGCGCAGGTCCTGCCGGTGACGCCGGACTGGCCGGCGGTGGTCGGGTCGGTGGTGCTGGACGTGCGCCTGCCGCGGGTGATCGCCGCGATGCTGGTCGGCGGCGGCCTGGCGATGTCCGGCGCCTGCTACCAGGGCGTGTTCCGCAACCCGCTGGTGTCGCCCTTCACCCTCGGCGTCTCGGCCGGGGCCGGCTTCGGCGCCGCCGTCGCCATCCTGCTGTTCCAGCAGCGCTACGCCGTCCAGCTCTGCGCCTTCGCCTTCGGCCTCGCCGCCGTGACCTTGTGCTTCCTGATGGGCCGGATGTACCGGGCGGGCTCCACCCTGGTCCTGGTGCTGGCCGGGGTGATCGTCGGGTCGCTGTTCACGGCGCTGCTGTCGCTGCTGAAATACGTCGCCGACCCGAACTCCAAGCTGCCGGTGATCGAGTTCTGGCTGCTCGGGTCGCTGTCCTCGGTGTCGATGGCCGACATCGCCGTGGTCGCCACCGTGGCCGTGCCCTCCGCCGCCATCCTGCTGCTGCTGCGCTGGCGCATCAACCTGCTGGCGATGGGCGACGAGGAGGCCCGCATCCTGGGCGTCGAAGCCGGGCGGCTGCGCGCCGTGGTGGTGCTGCTGGCGACGCTGATCGCGGCCTCGACAGTGGCGATCAGCGGCATCATCGGCTGGGTCGGCCTGGTCATCCCGCATTTCGCCCGGATCATCGTCGGGCCGGATTTCCGCCGCCTGCTGCCGGCCACCCTGTCGCTCGGCGCCTGCTATCTGCTGGTGATCGACGATCTGGCGCGGTCGGTGACGGCGGCTGAGATCCCGCTGGGCATCCTCACTGCCCTGGTCGGGGCGCCGGCGTTCATGCTGCTGCTGCGCCGCGGGTCGCTGGGATGGGCGTGATCCTGGAGGCGGAGCAACTCGGCTTCACCTATCCCGGGCGGACGCGGCCGGTGTTCGAGGGCGTCTGCCTGGACGTCTCGGCCGGCGAGATCCTGTGCGTGCTGGGCCCGAACGGCATCGGCAAGTCGACGCTGCTGCGCTGCCTGGCCGGGCTGGTGCCACCGACTGCCGGCACCGTCCAAATCGCCGGCCGGCCGATCGCCACGCTGGGCCGAGCCGAGATCGCGCGCCACCTGGCGCTGGTGCCGCAGAGCCACCAGTCGGTCTTCGCTTTCCCGGTCCGCACCGTGGTCGAGATGGGGCGGGCGCCGCATCTCGGCTGGTTCGGGGTGCCCGGGCGGGAGGATGCGGCCCGCGCCGAAGAGGCGCTGGCGACGCTGGGCATCGCCCATCTGGCCGACGCGCCCTACACCGAGATCAGCGGCGGCGAGCAGCAGCTGGTCCAGATCGCCCGGGTGCTGGCCCAGGGGCCGGCGCTGATGGTCCTGGACGAGCCGACGGCCCATCTCGACTTCGCCAACCAGGCCCGGTTGCTGGCGTTGCTGCGCCGGCTGGCGCGGCAGGGGCTGGGCGTGATCTTCACCACCCATGCCCCCGACCACGCCCATGCGCTGGCCGACCGGACCCTGATCCTGTCGCCGTCGCACCCGCCGCGGCTGGGCCCGACCGCCACCCTGCTGACCGAGGACACGCTGTCCAGCGCCTACGGCGTGCCGATCCGGCTGGTCCGCGCCGACGGCCATGTCGCCTGCGTCGCCGTGGTGGAGTGACGTCCGCCGCCGGTCTCGGCTACAGCACGAAGTCGCTCGCCGTCAGGGCATGGTCGGCGGTGACGTTGATGGCGAAATCCACGAGCTTGTCGCCGTCGACGTCGGCATAGACCACCTGGATGTCCCCGGACCTCAGCACCCGCACCTCGCCGCCGGTGCCGGTGAAGGCGCCGGTGCCGAAGGTGAAGGCGGTGTCGCCGTTCTCGCTGTTGCCGTCGGCGTCGATCGCCGACAGGTCGATCCTGTCACCGGTCGAGAAGTCGGCGATGGTGTCCTTGCCGGCGCCCGAGACCGTGCTATCGGACAGGGCGGTGTAGACGAAGCTGTCGTTGCCGGCGCCGCCCTTCAGCAGGTCGCCGCCGCCGCCGCCGATGAGCACGTCGTCGCCGCCCTGGCCCCACAGGGTGTTGGCGCCGGCGTCGCCGGTCAGGGTGTCGGCGAAGTCCGAGCCCAGCACCTGCTCGATGCTGCTGAGGGTATCGCCCGCCGCATCGCCGCCGGACACGGCCTCCGTCGCCAGGTTCACATTCACCCCGGCGGCGGAGCCGGCATAGGCGGCCGTGTCGATGCCCTCGCCGCCGATCAGCGCGTCGGCCCCCGCCGCCCCTCCGAGCGTGTCGTTGCCGTCGCCGCCGTCGAGGGTGTCGTCGCCGGCGCCGCCATAGGCGTTGTCGTGCCCGGCCTCGCCGAAGACCTGGTCGTTCTCGCTGCCGGCGTCGATGCTGTCATCGCCGATGCCGCCATGGATGGTGTCGATCCCGTCGGCGCCGACCAGCCGGTCGGCGCCGTCGCCGCCCGAGAGCGCGTCGTTGCCGTCCTCGCCGGAGAGCACGTCGTCGCCGCCATTGCCGGCGAGCGTGTCGTCGCCGAGCTCACCGCCGATGATGTTGCGGGCGTTGTCGCCGCTGAGATGGTCGGCATTGCTCGACCCGTACAGGTTCTCGATGTTGCTCAGCACATCGCCCTGGGCGTCGCCGCCCGTGGCGGTGTGATTGAGCAGGTCCACGGTCACCGCCGCCGTCGAGCCCTGGTAGTTGGCGAAGTCCGAGCCGTCGCCGCCGTCGAGGACGTCCGCCCCCGCCCCGCCGCGGAGCTGGTCGTCGCCGGCGCCGCCGGTCAGCGTGTTGGCGGCGCCGTCGCCATACAGCCGGTCGGTGAAGCCCGACCCGACGAGGTTCTCGATGCCGGTCAGCGTGTCGCCCTGGGCGTCGCCGCCCGTGCCGGTGCCGGCCGTGAGGTCGATGACGATCCCGGCGGCGGAGGTCCCATAGTTCGCCGTGTCGATCCCGTTGCCGCCGGCGAGGGCATCCGCCCCGGCCCCGCAGACGAGCAGGTCGTCGCCGTCGCCGCCGCCCAGCGCATTGGCCCCGGCATTGCCGGTCAGGGTGTCGGCGAAGGCCGATCCGGTCAGGTTCTCGATGCTCGTCAGCGTGTCGCCCGCGGCGTCGCCGCCGGAGGCGGTGCCGGCCAGCAAGTTGACTGTGACGCCTGCGGCGGACGCCGCATAGCTCGCCGTGTCGATGCCCGCGCCGCCATCCAGAACGTCGGCCCCGGCGCCGCCCTCGAGCACGTCGTTTCCGCCGACGCCGCTGAGGATGTTGGCCCCGGCATTGCCGGTCAAGCTGTCGGCCTGGTTCGAGCCGGAGAGATTCTCGATGCTGTCGAAGGTGTCGCCGGCGGCATCGCCGCCCGTGGCGGTGTTGGTGGCCAGGTTGATCGTGACGCTGCCGGTCGCGATGTAGTAGGCGGTGTCGCTGCCAAGCCCGCCGCGCAGCGTGTCCGCGCCGCCGCGGCCCGCCAGCAGGTCGTCGCCCGCGCCGCCATCCAGGACATTCGCCCCGGCACCGCCGTTGATGTCATCGGCGAAGGCCGAGCCGATGACGTTCTCGATGCTGCTGAAGCTGTCCCCCGCGGCATCGCCGCCCGAGGTAACGCCGCTGGAGAGGCTGAGCGTGACGCCCGCGCTGGAGGCGGCATAGGCGATGGTGTCGTTGCCGTTGCCGCCCAGCAGCGCGTCGGCGCCGGCACCGCCCTGGAGCGTGTCGTCGCCGTCGCCGCCATTCAGCACATTGGCACCGGCATCGCCGGTCAGCGTGTCGGCGAAGGCCGAGCCGGTCAGGTTCTCGATGTTGGTCAGGGTGTCGCCGGCGGCGTCGCCGCCCGACGCGGCGCCGTTGACCGTGACGACGACCGCGGCGCTGGACCCGGCGTAGCTCGCCGTGTCGATGCCGGCGCCGCCATTCAGAATGTCGGCCCCGGCGCCGCCCTGGAGCACATCGTCGCCGTTGCCGCCCGCCAGCACATTGGCCGCAGCGCTGCCGGTCAGCGTGTCGTTGAGGGCCGAGCCGTTGACGTTCTCGATCGCCGACAGCGTGTCGCCCTGGGCGTCGCCGCCCGTGCCGGTGCCGGCCAGCAGGTTGACCGTGACGCCCGCGGCCGAGCCGGCGTAGTCGGCGGTGTCGATGCCGTTGCCGCCATTGAGGGCATCGGCGCCGCCCCCGCCGCGGAGCGTGTCGTCGCCGTTGAACCCGCGCAGGTCATTGGCGCCGGCGTCGCCGATCAGGGTGTCGGCGAAGGCCGAACCGATGAGCCACTCGATGCTCACCAGCGTGTCGCCCGCGGCGTCGCCGCCCGAGGTCGCGCCGGTCTGCAGGTTGACCGAGACCGCCGCCGCCGAACCCGTATACTCGGCGGTATCCAGGCCGGCGCCGCCATTGAGGGTGTCCGCCCCGGCCCCGCCGCTGAGCGTGTCGGCCTCAGCGCCGCCGTTCAGCACATTGGCCGCGGCGTTGCCGGTCAGCACGTCGGCCAAAACCGAACCGTTGATGTTCTCGATCGCCGTCAGCGTGTCGCCCTGGGCGTCGCCGCCCGTGCCGGTCCCGGTCAGCAGGTTGACCGTGACCGCATTCGCCGAGCCTGCGTAGTCGGCGGTGTCGATGCCCGTGCCGCCATCCAGCGCGTCGGCCCCGGCGCCGCCGGCGAGCAGGTCGTCCCCGCCGGCGCCGCTCAGGGCATTGGCCCCGGCATTGCCGGTCAGGATGTCGGCCTGGTTCGAGCCGCTGACGTTCTCGATGCTGTCGAAGGTGTCGCCCTGGGCATCGCCGCCCGTCCCGGTGTTGGTCGCCAGGTTGACCGTGACGCCGGCGGAGGACGCGACGTAGTCCGCGGTGTCGCTGCCGGCCCCGCCGCGCAGCGTGTCGGCGCCGGCCCGGCCCGACAGCGAATCATCGCCGGCCCCGCCATCCAGGATATTCGCACCGGCGCTGCCGTTCAGCGTGTCGGCGAAGGCCGAGCCGATGACGTTCTCGATGCTGCTGAAGGTGTCGCCCTCGGCATCGCCGCCCGAGGTGTTGCCGGTCGTGAGGCTCAGTGAGACCGCTGCGGCGGAGGCGGCATAGGAGATCGTATCGTTGCCGTTGCCGCCCTGCAGCGCGTCGGCGCCGGCCCCGCCCTGGAGCGTGTCGTCGCCATCGCCACCGGCCAGGGTGTTGGCCCCGGCGTCGCCGGTCAGGGTGTCGTTGAGGGACGAGCCGGTCAGGTTCTGGATGTTGCTCATGGTGTCGCCGGCGGCGTCGCCGCCCGAGGCGGCGCCGTTGACCGTGACGACGACCGCGGCGCTGGACCCGGCGTAGCTCACCGTGTCGATGCCGGCGCCGCCGGCCAGCGTGTCGGCCCCGGCGCCCCCCCGGAGCACATCGTCGCCGTTGCCGCCCGCCAGCACATTGGCCCCGGCATCGCCGGTCAGCGTGTCGTTGAGGGCCGAGCCGGTGAGATTCTCGATGCCGGACAGGACGTCGCCCGCGGCATCGCCGCCCGAGGCGGCGCCATTGACCGTGACCGTCACCGCGGCGGCAGAGGCGGCATAGGAGACGGTGTCGATGCCGGCGCCGCCCTGCAGCGTATCGGCCCCGGCGCCGCCCTGGAGCGCATCGTCGCCGTTGCCGCCGGTCAGCACATTGGCCGCGGCGCTGCCGGTCAGCACATCGGAGAAAGCCGAGCCGATCAGGATCTCGATCGCCGCCAGCGTGTCGCCCTGGGCATAGCCGCCCGAGCCGCTGCCGGTCGCGAGGTTGACCGTGACGCCGGCCGTGGAGGCGGCATAGGTCGCCGTGTCGGTGCCCGCGCCGCCATCCAGCGCGTCGGCCCCGGCGCCGCCGTCGAGCAGGTCGTCCCCGCCGGCGCCGAAAAGGCCGTTGAAGCCGGCATTGCCGGTCAGGATGTCGGCCTGGTTCGAGCCGCTGACGCTCTCGATGGTGTTGAAGGTGTCGCCCTGGGCATCGCCGCCGGTGGCGGTGTTGGTCGCCAGGTTGACCGTGACGCCCACGGCGGAGGCGATGTAATCGGCCGTGTCCGTGCCGGTCCCGCCGACCAGGGTGTCGGCTCCGCCGCGGCCTGCGAGCCTGTCGTCGCCGGCACCGCCGTTCAGGACATTCGCCCCGGCACTGCCATCGATGCTGTCGGCGAAGGCCGAGCCGATGATGTTCTCGATGCCGCTGAAGCTGTCGCCCTGGGCATCGCCGCCCAGGGCGGTGTTGGTCGACAGGCTGACGGTGATGCCCGCGGCCGACGCGGCATAGGTCACCGAGTCGGCGCCGGCGCCGCCGATCAGCGTGTCAGCCCCGGCACCGCCATCGAGCACGTCGTCCCCGGCGACGCCGTCGAGGATGTTGGCCCCGGCGTCGCCGGTCAGGCTGTCGAGCTGGTTCGAACCGGAGAGATTCTCGATGCTGTCGAAGGTGTCGCCAGCGGCATCACCCCCCGCGGCGGTGTTGGTGGCCAGGTTGATCGTGACGCTGCCGGTGGCGATGTAGATGGCGGTGTCGCTGCCGGCCCCGCCGCGCAGGATGTCGGCGCCGCCGCGGCCCGCCAGCACGTCGTCGCCGGCGCCGCCATCCAGGGTGTTCGCCCCGGCCTCGCCGTTGATCGTGTCGGCGAAGGCCGAGCCGATGACGTTCTCGATGCTGCTGAAGCTGTCGCCCGCGGCATCGCCGCCCGACGCGGTGTTGGACGACAGGCTGAGCGAGACGCCCGCGGCGGAGAGGGCATAGGAGATGGTGTCGGTGCCCGCGCCACCCTGCAGCGCATCGGCGCCGCCGCGGCCCTGGAGCGTGTCGTTGCCGTCGCCGCCGTTCAGCACATTCGCCCCGGCATTGCCGGTCAGCGAGTCGTTGAAGGCCGAGCCGATCAGGTTCTCGATGGTAGACAGGACGTCGCCCGCGGCATCGCCGCCCGAGCCGGAACCGTTGACCGTGACCACGACCGCGGCGGCCGAGGCGGCGTAGGTGACGGTGTCGGTGCCGTTGCCGCCCTGCAGGGTGTCGGCGCCGGCGCCCCCCCGGAGCGTGTCGTTGCCGTCGCCGCCGGCCAGGATATTAGCCACGGCGTCGCCGGTCAGCGTGTCGTTCAGGGCCGAGCCGATCAGGTTCTCGATACCGGTCATGGTGTCGCCGGTGGCGTCGCCGCCCGAGGCGGCGCCGTTGACCGTGACCACCACCGCGGCGGCCGAGGCGGCGTAGGAGGCGGTGTCGTTGCCGTTGCCGCCCTGCAGCGTGTCGGCGCCGCCGCGCCCCTGGAGCGTGTCGTTGCCGTCGCCGCCGGACAGCAGATTCGCCCCGGCATCGCCGGTCAGCGTGTCGTTCTGGATCGTGCCGGTCACGTTCTCGATGCCGGACAGGATATCGCCCTCGGCATCGCCGCCGGAGCCGGTGCCGGTGGTCAGGTTGACCGTCACCGCGAAGGTCGAGAAGGTGTAGCTCGCCCTGTCGATGCCGGCGCCGCCGACCAGCGTGTCGGCGCCGGCGAGGCCCTGCATCGCGTCGTCGCCGTTGCCGCCGGTCAGCACATTGTCCCCGGCGCCGCCCTGCAGCGCATCGTTGAAGGCCGACCCGATGACGTTCTCGACCGCCAGCAGATCGCCCTCGGCAGTGCCGCCGGTGTTGACGTTGGTCAGCAGGTTGATGATCACCGCCGCGCTGGACGCCGCATAGGTCGCTGTGTCGGTGCCGACCAGGCCGTTCAGCACGTCGGCCCCGGCGCCGCCGTCGAGCAGGTCGTTGCCGTTGCCGCCCGTAAGGCTGTTGGCGCTGGCGTTGCCGGTCAGCACGTCATCGAAGTTGGAACCGCGGACATTCTCGACGCTGGTGTAGGTATCGCCCGTGGCATCGCCGCCGGATGCGGTGCCGGTGGCCAGGTTGACGGTCACCGCGGCGCTGGAATCGGCATAGCCGATGGTGTCGGTGCCGGCGCCGCCGTTGATCTGGTCGCCGTTCTTGCCGCCCTCGAGATAGTCGTTGCCGTTGCCGCCGTTGAGTGTGTCGTTGCCGTTGCCGCCGATGGCGCTGAAATTGTCCCCATAGAGCTCGTCGTTGCCGTCCAGGCCGTTGAGAGTGTCGTTGCCGCCACCCCCGCTCAGGATGGTGTTGATCGACTGGTTGGCGGTTTGGATGTCGTTGAAGGTCGTGCCCAGGGTCCATTCGATGTTGAGGACGGTGGTGCCCGCGGCCGCGCTCCCGGACACGGTGCCGGCGGCCAGGTTGATGGTGAGGGCCGCGCCCCAGACGCGGCCGTCGAAGATGTCGGCGCTGCCGGCGCCGCCGTCCAGCGTGTCGCCGCCGCCGGTCATCTGGATGTAGTCGTTGCCGCCGCCGCCGCTGATCACGTTCTTGCCGCTGTCGCCGCCGAGCTGGTCGTTGAAGGCGCTGCCGGTCAGGTTCTCGAAGCCGCTCATCGTGTCGCCCTGGGCCTCGCCCCCCTGGGCGAAGCTGTTCAGGGCGACCGCGATGCCCGCGGTGGCGTTGGCGTAGGTCAGCGTGTCGATGCCGGCGCCGCCATTCATTGCGTCGGCGCCGGCGCCGCCCCAGATGATGTCGTTCCCGCCCAGGCCGTTGAGCGTGTCGTTGCCGGCGCCGCCATTGATGATGTCGATGCCGTCGGCGTTGGCCGCGTCGCCCGGATTGGTGCCGGTGAGGGTGTCGGCGCCGGCGGTGCCGTTGAGGGTCTGGGTCACGAAACGTCCTCCTGCTTCGCTGGTCGGCGCCGCCGGTTTCTGTTGGGAGCGGCCGGGCTTCGAAATGCGCCCGGTTGGCCCAGGCAGAGACGAATGGCATGGATTTATCACATATGCCACATACTCCGATAGGAAGATCGGACAAATCCGGGGCGCCAGGGTGCAGCGCCCAGAGGCGCAGCCGAGGGTAGGAGGCCCGGACGCCGCCGGCGCCCGGGCCGGCCTGGGCTACAGCACGAAGTCGGTCGCCGTCAGGGCATGGTCGGCGGTGACGTTGATGGCGAAGTCCACGAGCTTGTCGCCGTCGGTGTCGGCATACACCACCTGGACCGCTCCGGACGTCAGCACCCGCACCTCGCCGGCCGTGCCGGTGAAGGCGCCGGTGCCGAAGGTGAAGGCGGTGTCGCCATTGCTCGGATTGCCGTCCGCGTCGATCGCCGACAGGTCGATCCTGTCGCCGGTCGAGAAGTCGGCGATGGTGTCCTTGCCGGCGCCCGAGACCGTGCTGTCGGACAGCGCCGTGTAGACGAAGCTGTCGTTGCCGGCCCCGCCCTTCAGCAGGTCGCCGCCGCCGCCCCCGGTGAGCACGTCGTCGCCGCCCATGCCCCACAGCGTGTTGGCGCCGGCGTCGCCGGTCAGCGTGTCGGCGAAGCCCGAGCCCAGCACCTGTTCGATGCTGACGAGAGAGTCTCCCGCAGCATCGCCGCCCGATAGGGCGGCGGTCGCCAGGTTGACCGACACCCCGGCGGCGGAGCCGGCATAGGCGGCCGTGTCGATGCCCTCGCCGCCGGTGATCGTGTCGGCCCCGGCCGCGCCTTCGAGCGTGTCGTTGCCGGCGCCGCCGTCGAGCCGGTCGTCGCCGGCGCCACCATAGACATTGTCGTCACCGGCCTCGCCGAAGACCTGGTCGGCCTCGCTGCCGGCATCGATGCTGTCGTTGCCGATGCCGCCATGGATGATGTCGATCCCGGCGGCGCCGACCAGGCGATCGGCGCCGTCGCCGCCATCGAGACTGTCATTCCCCGCCTCGCCGGAAAGCACGTCGTCGCCGCCATTGCCGACGAGGGTGTCGTTGCCGAGTTCGCCGCCGATGATGTTGGCACCGGCGTCGCCGCTGAGATGGTCGGCGTTGCTCGACCCGTACAGGTTCTCGATGGCGGTGAGGGTGTCGCCCTGGGCGTCGCCGCCGGTGGCGGTGTGATTCAGCAGGTCCACGGTCACCGCCGCGGTCGAGCCCTGGTAGTTGGCGAAGTCTGAGCCGGTGCCGCCGTCGAGGATGTCGGCGCCCGCGCCGCCGCGGAGCTGGTCGTCGCCGCCGCCACCGCGCAGATCGTTCACCGCCGCGGAGCCGTACAGCCGGTCGGTGAAGCCCGACCCGACCAGGTTTTCGATGCCCGACAGCGTGTCGCCCTGGGCATCGCCGCCCGTGCCGGTGCCGGCCGTCAGGTCGATGACGATGCCGGCAGCGGAGGCCCCGTAGTTCGCCGTGTCGATGCCATTGCCGCCGGTGAGGGCATCCGCCCCGGCCCCGCCGGCGAGCAGGTCGTCGCCGTCGGCGCCGCTCAACGCATTGGCCCCGGCGTCGCCGGTCAGCGTGTCGGCGAAGGCCGATCCGGTCAGATTCTGGATGTTGGTCAGGATGTCGCCCGCGGCGTCGCCGCCAGCGGCGGCGCCGTTGACCGTGACCACGACCGCGGCGCTGGACCCGGCATAGCTCGCCGTGTCGATGCCGGCGCCGCCGTTCAGCGTGTCGGCCCCGGCGCCACCCTGGAGCACGTCGTCGCCGGCGCCGCCCGTCAGCACATTGGCCGCGGCGTTGCCGGTCAGCGTGTCGCCAAGGGCCGAGCCGATGAGGTTCTCGATCGCCGTCAGCGTGTCGCCCTGGGCGTCGCTGCCGGTGCCGGTGCCGGCCAGCAGGTTGACCGTGACGCCGGCGGCCGAGGCGGCATAGGTCGCGGTGTCGATCCCCGTGCCGCCATCCAGCGCGTCGGCCCCGGCACCGCCGTCGAGCAGGTCGTCCCCGCCCGCGCCGCTGAGGGCGTTGGCCCCGGCAGTGCCGGTCAGGACGTCGGCCTGGTTCGAGCCGGAGAGGTTCTCGATGCTGGCGAAGGTGTCGCCCTGGGCGTCGCCTCCGGTCCCGGTGTTGGTCGCCAGGTTGACCGTGACGCCGGCGGAGGACGCGATGTAGTAGGCCGTGTCGCTGCCGACCCCGCCTTGCAGGATGTCGGCGCCGCCGCGGCCCGACAGCCGGTCGTCGCCGGCCCCGCCATCCAGGGCATTCGCCCCGGCACTGCCGTTGATGTCATCGGCGAAGGCCGAGCCGAGGACGTTCTCGATGCTGCTGAAGCTGTCGCCCGCCGCGTCGCCGCCCGAGGTGTTGCCGGTCGTGAGGCTGAGCGAGATCGCGGCTGCCGAGGCGGCGTAGGAGGCGGTGTCGATGCCGTTGCCGCCCTGCAGCGCGTCGGCGCCGCCGCGGCCCTGGAGCGTGTCGTTGCCGTCACCGCCGGCCAGGACATTGGCCCCGGCGTCCCCTGTCAGGGTGTCGTTGAAGGCCGAGCCGGCCAGGTTCTCAATGCCGGACAGGATATCGCCGGCGGCGTCGCCGCCCGAGGCGGCGCCGTTAATCGTGACCACCACCGCGGCGGCCGAGGCGGCGTAGGAGGCGGTGTCGATGCCGTTGCCGCCCTGCAGAGTGTCGGCGCCGCCGCGACCCTGGAGCGTGTCGTTGCCGTCCCCGCCGGTCAGGACATTCGTCCCGGCATCGCCGGTCAGGGTGTCGTTGAAGGCCGAGCCGGCCAGGTTCTCGATGCCGGTCATGGTGTCGCCCGCGGCGTCGCCGCCCGAGGCGGCGCCGTTGACCGTGACCACGACCGCCGCCGCCGCGGCGGCATACGAGGCGGTGTCGACGCCGTTGCCGCCCTGCAGCGTGTCGGCGCCGGCGCCACCCTGGAGCGTGTCGTTGCCGTTGCCGCCGGTCAGCACATTGGCCCCGGCATCGCCGGTCAGCGTGTCGTTGAAGGCTGAGCCGGTCAGGTTCTGGATGTTGCTCATGGTGTCGCCCGCGGCGTCGCCGCCCGAGGCGGCGCCGTTGACCGTGACCGTGACCGCGGCGCTGGACCCGGCGTAGCTCGCCGTGTCGATGCCGGCTTGGCCGTTCAGTGCGTCGGCCCCGGCGCCGCCCTCGAGCACGTCGTCGCCGGTGCCGCCCGTCAGCACATTGGCCGCGGCGTTGCCGGTCAGCGTGTCGCCAAGGGCCGAGCCGATGAGGTTCTCGACCGCCGTCAGCGTGTCGCCCTGGGCGTCGCCGCCCGTGCCGGTCCCGGCCAGCAGGTTGACCGTGACCCCCGCGGCCGAGGCGGCATAGGTCGCGGTGTCGATCCCCGTGCCGCCATCCAGCGCGTCGGCCCCGGCACCCCCGTCGAGCAGGTCGTCCCCGCCCGCGCCGGAGAGGGCGTTGGCCCCGGCATTGCCGGTCAGGATGTCGGCCTGGTTCGAGCCGGAGAGGTTCTCGATGCTGGCGAAGGTGTCGCCCTGGGCATCGCCGCCGGTCCCGGTGTTGGTCGCCAGGTTGACCGTGACGCCGGCGGAGGAGGCGATGTAGTAGGCCGTGTCGCTGCCGGCCCCGCCTTGCAGGATGTCGGCGCCGCCGCGGCCCGACAGCCGGTCGTCGCCGGCCCCGCCATCCAGGGCATTCGCCCCGGCACTGCCGTTGATGTCATCGGCGAAGGCCGAACCGAGGACGTTCTCGATGCTGCTGAAGCTGTCGCCCGCCGCATCGCCGCCGGAGGTGTTGCCGGTCGTGAGGCTGAGCGAAACGCCGGCGGCGGAGGCGGCATAAGAGGCGGTGTCGACGCCGTTGCCGCCCTGCAGCGTGTCGGCGCCGGCGAGGCCCTGGAGCGTGTCGTTGCCGTCGCCGCCGACCAGCACATTGGCCCCGGCGCTGCCGATGATGGTGTCGGCGAAGGCTGAGCCCTCGACGTCCTCGATGCTGCTGAAGCTGTCGCCTGCGGCATCGCCGCCCGACGCGGTGTTGGAGGAGAGGCTGAGAGTGACGCCCGCGGCGGAGGCGGCATAGGAGGCAGCGTCGGTGCCGTTGCCGCCCTGCAGGGTGTCGGCCCCCGCGCCACCCTCGAGGAGGTCGTTGCCGTCGCCCCCGGCCAGGGTGTTGGCCCCGGCAGCACCGACCAGCAGGTCGTCGAAAGACGAGCCGGTCAGGTTCTCGATGCCGGTCAGGACGTCGCCATCGGCGTCGCCGCCCGTGCCGAAGCCATCGACCACGACCACGACCGCGGCGGCCGAGGCCGCGTAGGAGGCGGTGTCGATGCCGTTGCCGCCCTGCAGGGCGTCGCCGCCGCCGAGGCCGATGAGTGTATCGTTGCCGTCGCCCCCGGCCAGGATGTGGGCCCCGGCATCGCCGGTCAGCGTGTCATTGAAGGCCGAGCCGGTCAGGTTCTCGATCCCGGTCATGGTGTCGCCGGCGGCGTCGCCGCCCGAGGCGGCGCCGTTGACCGTGACCACCACCCCGGCGGCCGAGGCGGCATAGGAGGCGGTGTCGACGCCGTTGCCGCCCTGCAGCGTGTCGGCGCCGCCGCGGCCCTGGAGCGTGTCGTTGCCGTCGCCGCCGGCCAGCAGATTCGTCCCGGTATCGCCGGTCAGCGTGTCGTTGAAGGCTGAGCCGGTCAAGTTCTCGATGCCGCTCATGACATCGCCCGCGGCGTCTCCGCCCAAGGCGGCGCCGTTGACCGTGACCACCACCGCGGCGGACGAGAAGAAGTAGCTCACCCTGTCGATGCCGGCGCCGCCGACCAGCGTGTCGTCGCCGCCGAGGCCCGCCAGCACGTCGTCGCCGTCGCCGCCGGTCAGCACATCGTCCTGGCTGCTGCCCTGCAGCACATCGTTGAAGGCCGACCCGATGACGTTTTCGATGGAGACCAGCGAATCGCCCGCGGCGGTGCCCCCGGTGTTGACGTTGGTGTCCAGATTGATGCTCACCGCCGCGGTGGACGCCGCATAGGTCGCCGTGTCGAAGCCGAAGCCGCCATTCAGCACGTCGGCCCCGGCGCCGCCGTCGAGCAGGTCGTTGCCGTTGCCGCCCGTGAGGCTGTTGGCGCCGGCATCACCGGTCAGCGTGTCGTTGAAGGCCGAGCCGGTCAGGTTCTCGATGCCGGTCATGGTGTCGCCGGCGGCGTCGCCGCCCGAGGCGGCGCCGTTGACCGTGACCACCACCGCGGCGGCCGAGGCGGCGTAGGAGGCGGTGTCGCTGCCGTTGCCGCCCTGCAGCGTGTCGGCGCCGCCGAGGCCCTGGAGCGTGTCGTTGCCGTCGCCGCCGGCCAGCAGGTTCGCCCCGGCATCCCCGGTCAGCGTGTCGTTATTGGTCGAGCCGGTCAGGTTCTCGATGCCGGTCAGGATGTCGCCCTCGGCGTCGCCGCCCGAGGCGGCGCCGTTGACCGTGACCACCACCCCGGCGGCCGAGAAGCTGTAGCTCACCCTGTCGATGCCGGCGCCGCCGGCCAGCGTGTCGGCGCCGGCGAGGCCCTGGAGCGCGTCGTCGCCGTTGCCGCCGGTCAGCACATTGACCCCGATGGTGCCCTGCAGCACATCGTTGAAGGCCGACCCGATGACGTTCTCGATGGAGACCAGCGAATCGCCCTCGGCGGTGCCGCCGGTGTTGACATTGGTCTCCAGGTTGATGCTCACCGCCGCGGTGGACGCGGCATAGGTCGCCGTGTCGACGCCGAAGCCGCCATTCAGCATGTCGGCCCCGGCGCCGCCGTCGAGCAGGTCGTTGCCATCCTCGCCCATGAGGCTGTCGGCCCCGGCGCCGCCTTCGAGCGAATCGTTACCCAAGCCGCCCGTGAGGCTGTTGGCGCCGGCGCTGCCGGTCAGCACGTCATCGAAGTTGGAGCCGAGGACGTTCTCGATGCTGGTGTAGGTATCGCCCGTGGCATCGCCGCCAGATGCGGTCGAGGTGGCCAGGTTGACGGTCACCGCGGTGTTGGAATCGGAATAGGCGATGGTGTCGATGCCGGCGCCGCCGTTCAGCACGTCGCCGTTCTTGCCGCCCTCGAGATAGTCGTTGCCGTTCCCGCCGTTCAGCGTGTCGGTGCCGTTGCCGCCGATGCCGCCGTAATTGTCGCCGAAGAGCGTGTCATTGCCGTCGAGGCCGTTGAGCGTGTCGTTGCCGCCGCCCCCCGGTCAGGATGGTGCTGACGGACTGGTTGGCGGTCTGGATGTCGTTAAAGGTCGTGCCGATGGTCCGTTCGAAGTTGAGGAGGGTGGTGCCCCCGGTCACGGTCCCGGCGACCAGGTTGATGGTGAGGCCCACGCTCCAGCTGCGGACGTCGAAGGTGTCGAGGCCGGTGCCGCCGTCCAGCGTGTCGCCGCCTGTGTTGTTCTGGATGAAGTCGTTGCCGCCGCCGCCGCTGATCAGGTTCGTCCCGGTTTCGTCGCCGACGAGCTGGTCGTCGAAATTGCTGCCGATCAAATTCTCGAAGCCGGTCATCGTGTCGCCGGTCGCATCGCCGCCGCTGATGCCGTGGTTCAGGCGCCCTACGACGCCCGAGTTGGAATTGGCGTAGCTGACCGTGTCGATGCCGGCGCCGCCGTCCATGACGTCGGCGCCCGCCCCGCCCTGGATGATGTCGTTCCCGCCCAGGCCGCTGAGCGTGTCGTTGCCGCCGGCGCCATTGATGATGTCGATGCCGTCGGGGTTGGCGGCGTTGCCCACATTGGTCCCGGTGAGGGTGTCGGCGCCGGCGGTGCCGTTGAGGGTCTGGGTCACGGATCGTCCTCCTGCTTCGCTGGCCGGCGTCGCCGGTTTCTATGGGAGCGACCGGGCTTCGAAATGCGCCCGGCTGGCCCAGGCGGACATGAATGGAAAGGAATTATCACACGTCCTGCATATCCTGATAGGAAGATCGGACAAATCCATGGTGCCAGAGGCGTTCCTGAGGTCCAGGTGGTCCTATCGGTCCAGATCGCGGTGCAGCGCCCGGCCGCCCGGCGGTTAACGCAATGTTCATTGCGCAGGCGGTTCGTTGTCGTTCATGATACGTTCCATGAAGAAGCCGCACTCCGACTCCAACCCGCAGTCTACCGCACCGGCCTCCGCTGATGCCGAGCAGGCGGCGCGCCTGCTCGGCCGGCTGGCCGAGATGGCGATGGAGCAGGCGGAGGCGATGCATCGGGCCACGATGGCCGCCATCGAGGCCGATGACGCCGCCAAGGCCAAGGAGTTCGGGCTGGCCTTCGAGCGCGCCGGCCGCGGCGTCGGCCGCATGCTGGCGCTCAAGCTCCACCTCGCCCGCAAGCGCCAAGAGATGGCGGAGAAGGCCGAGACCCACGCCCGCGACAGCGCCGCGGCGAAGGAGACGCGCCGCCACCGCGTGGCCCGCGCCGTCGCCTGCTCGGTCGCCGCCAACCGCGATCTCGATGCCGAGAGCTGCGAGGCGCAGATCGCCGCGATGTGGAAGCGGCTGGTCGACGACCCGGAGATCGACGCCGACCTGTCCTGCGCCGGGCATTCGCTGGAGGAGATCGTCTTCCATCTCTGCCGCGACATGCGCATCCGCCCCGACCCGGCCTGGGTCGACCCGGAGTATTCCGGCGCCGACTGGTTCGGACGGCTGAAGAAGGCGGAGGGCGAGAAGCCCCCCGTGCCCTGGTGGCCCGAGGACGGACCGGATGCCGCCCGCTACTGGCATCTCGGCCCGAGCGACAGGATCCCGGTCCAGGGCTGGTATGACATCGAGACCGGCCAACGCCTCGACCGCGCCCCCTGGCTGCCCGACCCCGGCGGCGGCTGACCGCCGCCGGACCTGCCCAGTATGAAGCCCGATGGTTTTGCCCCTCCCGTTTACGGGAGAGGTCGGAACAGTGTCTCTCGCCCTTCCCCGCTTCCCCCTCTTGACCCCTGCCCCGGTCCACAGCAGGATTTTAACCAACGGGTTAAATTCTGCCGGGCCAACAGCCCGCGACCGGGAGACGCCGATGGGATCGCGAAGCGCCCAGAACCGCGCCCTCGGCCTGCTGCAGGCGGGCTGGGTCCGGCCGCTCATCCTGCTGCTGATCATCATCGTGCTGTGGGACCTGGCGATCCGGGTGTTCCGGCTGCCGCCGTATCAGGTGCCGGCGCCCTGGGACGTCATCGTCACCCTGTGGCGCGACGGGCCGGAGCTGCTGGCGCAATCGGTGCCCACCACCGTCGCCACCGTGCTGGGCTTCCTGCTGTCCGCCGCCATCGGCATCCCGACCGCGATGCTGATCGCAGGCTCCCGCACGGTCGAGGCCTATGTCTACCCGCTGCTGGTGTTCTCGCAGTCGATCCCAAAGGTGGCGATCGCGCCGCTGTTCGTCGTCTGGTTCGGCTTCGGCCTCGAGCCCAAGGTGATCTCGGCCTTCCTGCTCGGCGTGTTCCCGGTGGTGGTCTCGGCGGTGCAGGGCTTCAAGTCGCTCGACCCCGACACGCTCGACCTGGCCCGGGCCATGGCCGCCAGCCGCTGGCAGGTGTTCCGCATGGTCGGGCTGCCGGCGGCGATGCCGGCGATCTTCTCCGGCCTCAAGGTCTCGGTGACGCTGGCCGTGGTCGGCGCCGTGGTCGGCGAGTTCGTCGGCGCCAATTCCGGCATCGGCTTCGTGCTGCAGCGCTCGATCGGCAATTTCGAGCTGCCGACCATGTTCGCGGCGCTGGTGATCCTGGCGCTGCTCGGCGTGGTGCTGTTCTGGCTGGTCGACCTGGTCGAGCGGCTGGTGATCCCGTGGCACGCCAGCCGGCGGCGGGAGCTGATCCTCGCCGCCTGACGCGGCGCAACCAATCACTAGGGGGAGGAAGAACCATGATCCGCAGCCTGCTGGTCGCCCTCGGCGTCCTGCTCATGGCCGGCTCGGCCCAGGCGGCCGACAAGGTCGTGCTGATGCTGAACTGGTACGTCTATGGCGAGCACACGCCGTTCTTCTACGGCAAGGCCCGCGGCTTCTACGCCGACCAGGGCATCGACCTGGAGATCCAGGAGGGCCGCGGCTCGGCCATGACCGCCCAGGCGGTGGCCGCCGGCACCGTCGGCTTCGGCTATTTCGACGTGCCGACCATGATCAAGGCCGCCGCCAAGGGCGCGCCGCTGGTCTCGGTCGGAGTGCTGCTGCAGAAGAGCCCGATGTCGGTGATGGGCTTCACCGATAAAAACATCCGCAAGCCGGAGGACATCAAGGGCAAGACCGTGGCCACCACGCCCGGCGATTCGCTGTCGCAGATCTGGCCCTTCTTCCTGCAGAAGACCGGGCTGAAGGAGAGCGACTTCAAGACCGTCTCCGGCGATGCCCAGACCAAGCTGAACGCCGTGATCAACGGCCAGGCCGACCTGCTGCTGGGCTATGCGATGGACCAGAGCATGAAGATCAAGGACGCGACGGGCAAGGACGTCACCCCGATCCTGTTCGCCGACTACGGGGTCAACATGGTGTCCTCCGGCATCGTCGTGACCAAGGACCTGGTGACCGAGAACCCCGACCTGATCCGCCGCTTCATGGCGGCAACGACCCAGTCGGTGGAGGCGGCCGAGAAGGCGCCGGCCGAGGCCACCGCCGCGACCCTGGCGGCGCTGCCCAAGGCGGGCAAGCCGGAGACGCTGCAGGAGGGCTTCGAGCGCACCATCCCGCTGTACCGGACCGAGGAGACCCAGGGCCAGCGGCCGTTCCGCGTCACCGACGCCAACATGGCCGAGACCGTGAAGCTGCTGGTCGAATATGGCGGCGTCGCCGCCGATGCGGCGAGCGACCCGAAGGCCTTCTACACCAACGACTTTCTCCCAAAGTGAATGGGGCCGAAATGAGCGGGGCGAGGCTGCAGCTGGTCGAGACGGCGGAGGCAACCCGCGCCGCCGTCATCGCCGTCGAGGGCGTGTCGAAGACCTATCGCAGCCGCGACGGCGAGGTGCCGTCGCTGGCGCCGCTGGACTTCACCATCGACGAGGGCGAGTTCCTGGTGCTGGTCGGCCCGTCCGGCTGCGGCAAGTCGACCCTGCTGCGCATGATCGCCGGCCTGCTGCCGCCCAGCGCCGGACGGATCCGCCTCGGCGGCCGCACCGTCGACCGGCCGCATGGCGATGCCGGCATCGTCTTCCAGAACGCGCTGCTGCTGCCGTGGCGCAACGTCCTGGCCAATGTGATGATGCCGGTCGAGGTCAAGCGCCTGCCCCGCGCCCCGCATCTCGAGCGAGCGCACCAGCTGCTGCGCATGGTCGGGCTGGACGGGTTCGAGGCCAAGCTGCCCTGGCAGCTGTCCGGCGGCATGCAGCAGCGGGTGTCGCTGTGCCGGGCGCTGGTGACCGACCCGTCAATCGTGCTGATGGACGAGCCCTTCGGCGCGCTCGACGCCATGACGCGCGAGCGGATGAATGTCGAGCTGCAGCGGATCCAGCGCGAGACCCGCAAGACCATCCTCTTGATCACCCATTCGATCCCGGAGGCGGTGTTCCTGGCCGACCGGGTGCTGGTGATGAGCGAGCGGCCGGGGTCGATCGCCGCGATCTATGATGTGCCTTTGCCGAAGCCGCGGTCGCTCGACATCATGGGCGACCCGCGCTTCGTCGAGCTGACCCAGCGCATCCGCGGCCATTTCCGCGCCCAGGGCGGGCTGGACTGAGACCGGCCGGTCAGTCCTCCGGATGCTGCGGCTTCTGCGGCGTCGGCCAGGGCTCGCCGCGGTCCTCCAGCAGCACATCGATGCCGTTGCCGGCCAGGCGCAAGGTCACGTCGCCGGCGAAGCTGAGCAGGAGGCCGCCCTCCTCCGCCGTCACCGCCAGCAGGTCCAGCATCCGCGCCCGGTCGCTCAGGTCCAGCTTGCGGCTCTGCACCCCATCGACGCCCTGGACGCGCACGCCGCACAGGGTGCGCTGCCAGAACTCCTGGCCGTCGACCAGCTGCGCCGGCTGCTCCCAGCAGAAGCGGTTCAGCGCCATGACGAAGCTGCGCTCGCGGCGCAGGAAGGTCATGTCGTGCACCGGCACGATCGCGTCCTGCAGCGCCGCGGACAGCACCGCGAGGTCGTCCGCGTCGCGGGCCCGCAGGCGCAGGGGGACGGTCGCGTCGGGCGCCATCTCAGTCGCTCTTCAGCCGGGTGACGTCGGCGCCGCAGCCGGCCAGCTTCTCCTCCAGCCGCTCATAGCCGCGGTCGAGGTGGTAGACCCGGTTCAGCACCGTCTCGCCCTGGGCCACCAGCCCGGCGATCACCAGCGAGACGCTGGCGCGCAGGTCGGTCGCCATCACCGGGGCGCCGGTCAGCTTCGGCACGCCGCGCACCAGGGCCGAGGCGCCGTGCACGGTGACGTTGGCGCCCATCCGCGCCAGCTCCGGCACATGCATGAAGCGGTTCTCGAAGATCGTCTCGGTGATCATCGAGGCGCCCTTGGCCACCGTCATCAGCCCCATCATCTGGGCCTGCAGGTCGGTCGGGAAGCCGGGATAGGGCTCGGTCATCACGTCGACGCCCACGAGGTCGCCGCTGCGGCGCACCTTGAAGCCGTCCGCCGTCGGCTCGAACTCGACCCCGGCGCCGCGCAGCACGTCGGCGGCCGCCTCGATCAGGTGCAGGCTAGTGCCGACCAGCTCGACCTCGCCGCCGGTCGCGGCCGCGGCCATGACATAGGTGCCGGTCTCGATCCGGTCGGCGACGATGCGGTGGGTGGCCCGGTGCAGCCGCTCCTGGCCCTGGATGCGGATGGTGTCGGTCCCCGCTCCCTCGATCCGGGCGCCCATGGCGGTGAGACAGGCGGCGAGGTCGACGATCTCCGGCTCGCGCGCGGCGTTGACCAGCACGCTCTCGCCGCGGGCCAGCGACGCCGCCATCATCAGGTTCTCGGTGGCGCCGACCGACACTTTCGGGAACACGATGCGGGCGCCCTGCAGCCCGTTCGGGGCGCGGGCGTTGATGTAGCCCTCGGTCACCTCGATCTCGGCGCCGAGCTGCTCCAGCCCCATGATGTGCAGGTCGACCGGCCGGCTGCCGATGGCGCAGCCGCCGGGCAGCGACACCTTGGCGTGGCCCTCCCGCGCCACCAGCGGCCCCAGCACCAGCACGCTGGCGCGCATCTTCCGCACCAGGTCGTAGGGGGCGGTGGTGCTGCGGATACGCCGGGCCGTCAGCTCGATTACCCGGCCCTGCGCCCCGTCGGGATCGGCGCCGTTCAGCGCGATCTCGACGCCGTGCTGGGCCAGCAGCGTCGCCAGGGTGGAGATGTCGACCAGATGCGGCAGGTTGGTCAGGGTCAGCGTCTCGTCCGACAGCAGCGCCGCCGCCATCAGCGGCAGCGCCGCGTTCTTCGCCCCGCTGATCGGAAGCCGGCCCTGCAGGGGCCGCCCGCCCCGAATGCGAATCTTGTCCATCTTGGCTCCCCCGGGCCCTGGTCTGAGGTGTGGCTAAAGCTTCGGCAGGGTGACGCCGCGCTGGCCCATATATTTGCCGGCCCGGTCGGCATAGGACACCTCGCAGGGCTGGTCGCCCTTGAGGAACAGGAACTGGCAGGCGCCCTCATGGGCGTAGATCTTGGCCGGCAGCGGCGTGGTGTTGGAGAACTCCAGCGTCACATGCCCCTCCCATTCCGGCTCCAGCGGCGTGACGTTGACGATGATGCCGCAGCGGGCATAGGTCGACTTGCCCAGGCAGATCACCAGCACGTCGCGCGGGATGCGGAAATACTCGACCGTGCGGGCCAAAGCGAAGCTGTTCGGCGGGATGATGCAGACCGGGCCCTTGCGCTCGACGAAGCTCTTCGGGTCGAAGTTCTTCGGGTCGACCAGGGCGCTGTCGACATTGGTGAAGACCAGGAACTCGTCGGAGACGCGGGCGTCGTAGCCGTAGCTCGACAGGCCGTAGGAGATCGTGCCCTCGCGCTTCTGCCGCTCGACGAAGGGGTCGATCATCTTGTCCTGGAGCGCCCGCTCGCGGATCCAGATATCGGACATGATCGTCACGGCCTAACCCCTCGCCTCATCGTCGCGGCCGGGCTTCGCGCCCGGTTCGCTCGCCTCGTCCTCGACCGCCGCCCGCCCCCGGCTCTGCGCCTTGCGCCGCGCCAGGTTGGCGCGCAGCGCCGCCGCCTCGCGCTGCTGGCGCGACGGGGCTGCGGGCTTGGCGGCCGGGGGACGACGCTGATCGGTCATTTCGGCTTTGGTATGGCCGATGCGACGCCGTTACGCAACCGGAGCAGAGCGGCGGAGGGGATGGAACGGAGGTAATCGACACGACCCTCGGAAAAGCGCTTGCACCACCCCCGACGCTATGGCAGGTTCCGCGCCGCCTTGAAGGGCCGGGCTGCCGTAGCTCAGTGGTAGAGCACTCCCTTGGTAAGGGAGAGGTCCTGAGTTCAATCCTCAGCGGCAGCACCATCGTTTCCTTGAAGTATTCTGCGCATCCAGGGCGTTCTCTTGCTCGTGCAATTGAACTCACCCTGCTCTGCTGCCTGCACCGCCGCCGGGGTAAAAAAGCCCGGCGGGTGGGCGTGACAGACCAGGACTGCGCCCCCTATGATGGCGGCCGATGAGCAACCGTCGGTCCCGGCACTCATGCTGCTCGTCGTTGTGGCGGGCGTCGTCGCCAGTGCCGTCGGTGCCGGATTGGCCTTCCTGATCTGGGCGGAGGAACCCTGGAGCGGATGGCATATGCGATAGATCAGGGGGGACTATGAGCTCCAGTTCATTGACCGAGAGCGCTCAGCCGCAGCGGAAGTCCGGGCTTCCGATGTGGCTGCGCCGGATTTTCTCGACGAATTCTTCCAGGCAAAGGCTGTGGCTGGAGAACAAGGCATTTGCCGAGAGCGTGCCTGGCGGCGCGCTGGTGCTCGATGCCGGGTCGGGCGAGGCCCCATACAAGCCGATGCTGTCGCATTGCCGCTATGAGAGCGCGGATTTCGAGATGGTCGACAAGCCCTATGCGAAGTCCACCTATGTCTGCGATCTCAGGGACATTCCGGTCGAGGATCAGCGATTCGACGCCATCCTCTTCAACCAGGTGATGGAGCACGTCCCCGACCCGAAGGCGGTGCTGAACGAATTGTTCCGGGTCCTCAAGCCGGGCGGCCGGATGATCTACACCGCGCCCCTGTTTTACGAGGAGCATGAGCAGCCCTACGATTTCTACCGCTATACCCAATTCGCAGTGCGGTATCTGTTCGAAGGCGCCGGCTTCCGGATCGATCGGCTGGACTGGATGGAGGGCTTTTACTCGACGGTCGCCTATCAGATGAACCGGATGGCCCGGTTCCTGCCGATCCGGCCGTCCGCCGTGGCGCCGGGTGTGCTCGGATTCGTCCTGGCGCCCCTGATGCTGCTGCTGCGCGCGCAGATGGCCGTCCTCACCCTCCTCTTCCACTGGCTGGAGATGCGGCAGAAGGTGGTCCGCGGCTATCCCAAGAACTACATCGCGATCGTGACGAAACCGGCCGGGTAAGGCGCGCCGGGGTCCGCCACGCCAATCTTGTCATAGCCGCATGACGCGGCCGGCCGGCGCATCATCGGCTGCGCCGGCCGGGCCGTATGACATGGACGCTGCCGGCCTGCGTCGAGGGCCTTGACGCCTGCAACCGCCTTCGAATGCCGCTGAAAAAGCCCGCCGGAGGCGGGCTTGGCAGGATCTCGGCGGGATCGTTGCGGCTCAGGCGGGCTTTCGCACCACCCAGGCGTCCTGATGGAACTGCTCCATCGCGCCATCCGTATGGTGCTCCAGAATCTCCAGACCCGCGAACATCCGGCGCACGAAGGCCGGAGGATGGAAGGTCGTATAGCCCCTCTTGCCCTCGGTGACGCCGTCACGCACCACGATCTCCCCCTGCTCGTACCGCGGCCGTTCCTGCGGCAACAGCTTCGGCGCAAGGCCGTCGCCGGAGAGCGTCGTGATCAGGACACCGCCGGGCGACAGACACCGCACGAGATCGGCGACATAGGCATAGTGCAGGTCTTCCGACAGATGCGTGAAGACCGACACATTGTAGATCACATCCGCCTCTCCGTCCTTCAGCGGCAGAGGCGGGGCAAGGTCGTTCAGAAGGAACCGGATCGTCTTGAATTCGCGCTTGCACCACTCGATGGTCTTCGGGTTGTAGTCCAGCCCGACGATTGCGGCGCCAGGCAGGAGAGCCGGCATGTGCCGCAGCAGCCGCATCGGACCGCAGCCCCATTCGGCAACGACCTTGGCGCCGGGATGGTGCTTCCGGATCAGGCCGGCGAAGAACTTGGCATTCGAAAGCCCATAGCGACGATACAATTCCGGGTCCAGATGGCCATAGGCGTCGTAAGCGATGTCGGTCGGCGGCAAGGCGAAATCAGGATTGAGCCGCCGGAACTTCTGGCGAGCCTGATAGGCCTTCAAGCTGTGGACCTTGCCGCGGCTGTGATCCGCAAACTCGTACATGCCGACGCTGCGCAGAACGTGCCCGGCAACCTGCTTAAGATTCATAAATGCCCCGCCGTATCGGCCATTGATATCGGCGGAATATGGCCCAACCGGAGGGGAACGATCAAGCCGCCTTCACGCCCCTCCGTTGCGTGGCGCCGATCATCGCGATCCTGACGAAGCCGGCCGGGTGGGGCGGGCCCGGGCCCGCCCCACCCTTCTCCTCACATCCGCACGATGCGGACGGTCAGCGTGCCATTCGGCGGAGCCAACGAACCAGTCGCCGTACCGTTGACGAGTGTCACCGTGACCGTGTTGGGCGCCGTGACCTCCGGCATGGCGAAATACAAGCCGGGGAGCAGTTCGGCCGACATCGACACGCCGATATTCGTGTCGCCCAGCACCGCGCTGGTCACGGTGACGGTCGTCTGCGCATAGCTGTTCGGGTTGATCGTCGGCCAGCCCATGGTCTTGGATCCGGTAGGCGCCGGGTTTGGCGATCAGGCGCGATAGATACAGGGCACGGCTCGAACCGATGAAAGCGAGCATCGAGCTTTGCGGGCCGATTTTGTCCTTGGGCGGCTCTATTGTCATTGCCAGACATGACCCGGCAATCCAAACGCTGTCGACATTTTGCGAATATCTACGCCACTGATTGAGCCCGGCAAGGTTAATAAAAAATCGGAAAAGAAGCTTGAACCTGAAGATTATAGTCAAAACCGCAATCTGGCGACGACGATATAGTCAAGAATGCTTGGCGCTCCGAGACATAATTGAACGGACGGCTTGGCGTTCGGCATCGCCCGGCGGCCGGGCAAGCCTCAACTTGCGATCCCTAACGCCCGCCGCAGGGAAGCTTGGATCTGCTTCTGCCACAGTCACTCCCGTCTATGTCAGTTGGCACATTGAAAGAATATGAACGGCAGAGACTCGAACCAATGAACAATGCGTTAAAGTGACAATGCTTCATGTTCCAATGAAGGTAGGCTCTCCCACCGTTGATGGTAGCCCCATCAATGAAATCGGAGTCCGGCCCTTCCGCCAAGGCCACCGGATAACCGGCTCATGGCCACAGCCATGCGCCCGGAGGCGCCGCAACAGTTGCATGGAGGCTCGGCTTCACATGGCTGCCGCCGTCGTCGGGCGACTCGTCCGGATACCGAGACTGCCGGAAGAAGGCGTCCTCCCGGCAGTCGCGATCTCAGCTTGCCATGCCAATCGCCTTCGGCGGAGCCGCTACCGTGCGGCGGAGATCGCGGGCGGCACGCTCGGCATCCGCGACGTTGCGGAAATCCTGCCCTTCGAGGTGCTGGAACCGGGAATCGGAAGCGTAGAAGCGGAAGCCGCGCTTCTGGGCGACGACAATGCCGATCGCCTCGCCCGCGACCTCGATCGTGAACGCTTCGGAACGAACCATGATGGACCTCTGCGGAGACGGCGCTTGGCGCGCCGGGCAATGACGGAAGCGACGGGAGAACGGGACGGCAGCGCCGTCAGTTCCGCCATCGCCCGGCCGGATGATCCGAGGTCGGGAGGGGCCGTCTGGTGCAGTTTGCCAACATGTCATCCTTCCGTGTCCTTGGCCGCGCCCTTCGAAGAAAGCGTGCGGCCCCTCGCCCTCCGCCGGGCGCGACTCGTCTGCTGGCATCAAGTGCTCGGCAGCCTTCATGAGGGGCCGCTCTTGCCGCCGACCCTCGCGCAGCGGGCGATGACTGTCAACGTTTAATACGCAGGCAATGCGCATAAAATTCATTGTCAAGTGAAGGTGATGTTAAACAGAAGTATTACTCGACGATCATTCGTTCCAGCGTCTCCAGCCGATCGGCCTCGGCGGCCGGCTTGTCCCAGCGGATGCGGTGGACCCGGGGGAATCGCATCGCGACTCCGGATTTGTGGCGGGTGGAGCGGTGGACGCTGTCGAAGGCGACCTCCAGCACCAGGCGCGGCTCGACCTCGCGCACCGGGCCGAAGCGCTTGACCGTGTGGTTGCGCACCCAGCGGTCGAGCTGCGCCAGCTCCTCGTCGGTGAAGCCGAAATAGGCCTTGCCCACCGGCACGAGGCGCTCGCCCTCGGGCTCCGTCCGCCAGGTGCCGAAGGTGTAGTCGGAGTAGAAGGAGGACCGCTTGCCGTGGCCGCGCTGGGCGTACATCAGCACGGTGTCGAGGGTCAGGGCGCCGCGCTTCCACTTGAACCACGGCCCCTTCGGCCGGCCGGCGACATAATCGCTGTCGCCGCGCTTCAGCATCAGCCCCTCGATCGCCTGGGCCCGGGCATTGTCGCGCAGCGTCGCCAGCTCGTCCCAGCTCTCGAACGGGATCATCGGCGACAGGTCCATCCGCGCCGGCCGCTCCCGCCCGATCCAGGACTCCAGGCGCACACGGCGGGCGTCGAGGGGCAGCGGCCGCAGATCCTCCTCGCCCTCGAACAGGATGTCGTAGAGCCGCACCCAGGCCGGGTACTCGTCCATCATCCGGGCCGAGATCGCCTTGCGGTTCAGGCGCTGCTGCAGGTCGTTGAACGGGGCGACGACCCCGTCCCGCGCCACCAGCAGCTCGCCGTCCAGCACGGCGTGGAAGCGAATGGTGTCGGCCAGGTCCGGGAAGGCGCCGGTGACGTCGTCGCCGCTGCGCGAATAGATCCGCGGCGGCCGGTCGCCGCGGCCGACCACCTGCACCCGGATGCCGTCCCATTTCCACTCGGCCCGGTAGGCGGCGGGGTCCAGCCCGGCGATATCCTCCGCCTCCAGCGGATGGGCCAGCATCAGCGGCCGGAAGGTGGCGCGGTCGCCGATCTCCGGCTTCGGCCCCTGCCCCGACAGCCAGATGAACAGCTCCTCATAGGGCGGCTCCAGCGCGTGCCACAGCTCCTCGATCTCGTCGACCGGCTGGCCGCCCCATTCCGCCAGCGCCACCTTGGCGAGGCGGGCCGAGACGCCGATCCGCAGGGCGCCGGTGATGAGCTTCAGCAGGGCGAAGCGCTCCGAGGCCGCCAGCGCATCGAGCCAGCGCTCGACCAGCAGCGCCGCCGCGGCGCGCGAGGTGGCCCGCAGCTCCTCCACCACCTCCGTGATGCTCGGCTCGCGGTTGGCGCCCGGCTTCGGTGGCCAGATCAGCGCCACGGTCTCGGCCAGGTCGCCGACGAAATCGTAGGACCAGCCGAACAGCGCCTCGTCGACCCGCTCGATCGCCAGGTTGCGGATGGTCGAAGCCTTGGCCGCGGCGAAGCTCAGATTGCCGGTCAGCGCCGCCAGCGCCCAGCCGCGATCGGGGTCCGGCGTGTGCTCGAAATAGTCCGCCAGTAGCCGGAGCTTGCCGTTGCGCGACGGCATGTAGACCAGCCCCTCGATCAGCGCCGCAAACGCCCTCATGCGCTGTCGTCCTCCTCGAAGCCGATCAGCGCCAGGGCCCGGGCGGCGCGGCCGGATGTGCGGACCTGGTGGATCAGCGCCTCCTCCCGGCCATGGGTCACCCAGACCTCGCCGGCTTGAACCTCGTCGATCGTGGCGCAGAGCTCGTCCCAGTCGGCGTGGTCGGAGATGATCAGCGGCAGCTCGACCCCGCCCTGCCGGGCGCGCTGGCGCACCCGCATCCAGCCCGAGGCGGCGGCCACCACCGGGTCCGGCAGGCGGCGCGACCAGCGGTCGGCGCTGGCCGAGGGCGGCGCCAGCACGATCTGCCCGGCCAGCTCGGCCTTCGACGCCTCGGTGGCCGGCAGCAGCGGCCCGAGCGCCACGCCGAGCGATTCGTAGAGATCGCACAAGGCCTGCAGCGCGCCATGGATGTAGATCGGCCGGTCCCATCCGGCCTGGCGCAGCAGCCGGATCACCCGCTGGGCCTTGCCGAGGGCGTAGACGCCGACCAGATGCGCCCGCTCCGGGAACAGGGCGATGGAGTGCAGCAGCTTGCCGATCTCCTCCCGGTCCGGCGGGTGGCGGAACACCGGCAGGCCGAAGGTGGCCTCGGTGACGAAGACGTCGCAGACCACCGGCTGGAACGGCAGGCAGGTCTGGTCCGGCCGGCGCTTGTAGTCGCCGGACAGCACCACCCGGCTGCCGGCATGCTCCAGCACGATCTGGGCCGAGCCGAGCACATGGCCGGCCGGCACGAAGGTGACATCGACCTCGCCGATCCGCTGGGTCTCGCCCAGCGCCGCCGGCTGCAGGCTGCGGCCCGCCTCCGCGCCGTAGCGGGCGCGCATGATCGCCAGCGTCTCCGCCGTCGCCAGCACCGCGCGGTTGTTGGGCCGGGCGTGGTCGGAATGGCCATGGGTGACCAGCGCCCGCTCGACCGGCCGCATCGGGTCGACATGGAAGCCGCCGGGCACCACCAGCAGGCCCTCGGGCTGGACTCGGATCCATTGGTCGGGGCGGAGGGTCGGCATGAGATGGACGATAGGGCGCCGACAACGGCGCGACCAGTCCCTGGCCGATCTTCGCTGCTGTTCCTTGAAGACCCGATCGGTAGATGTATATTGATGATGTTTAGATAAACATCAGGCGATATCCATGCCTCTTCAGATCGCCAATCCTGCAGTGGTGGAAAAGGTCGAGCGGCTGGCCCGGGCTACGGGACTGACCAAGACAGCTCTTGTCGAGCGCGCGGTTGATCGCTTGGCCGAAGACATCGGGATTTCCGCCGACGCTGATCGCTTCGAGGCCTTGCTGGCCCAGTTCGATCTCATCCCCGATCGCACCGACGCTTTCGATCCCTTGCCCTGGGATACGCAGGGGCTCCCGAAATGATTGCGGTCGATACGTCGGCGGTCGTCGCGATCGCCTTTGCCGAGCCGGAGCGCCAAGCTTTCGTCGACGCGATCCGGCAAGCCGACAGAGCCTTGATCAGCACGGTCTCGGTGGTCGAATCCCGAATGGTGGTTTTCGGTCGGCGCGGGCCGAGGGCCGTCACCTTTCTGGACGATCTCCTGCGCGTGCCGCCGTTCGAAATTGTTGCGCCCGGAGTGCCGGAGATGGATGCAGCGTATGCTGCTTTCATCGCCTTTGGGCGGGGCAGCGGCCACCCGGCGCAGCTCAATTTCGGCGATGTCTTCAGCTACGCGCTCGCCAAGGTCAGGGGCGTGCCGCTGCTCTACAAGGGCGGCGACTTTGCGCAGACCGACGTGCGAAGCGCCGTGACGATCTGACGGCCTGCTGCTCCTTTCAATCCAGTGACGCCACCGGGATCGGCTTGCAGGGCAGGTCCTCGCCCTCGGCCCGCTTGCCCAGCCAGACGCCGGCGAGGCGGTCGGCGAAGTACCATTTGCCGCTGAAGCCGGCCCCGCCGTCCTTGAAGGCGAAGGTCACGGTGCCAACGCCGAACTTGTCGCTCCAGGTGAAGCGGTAGAGCCCCGCGCCCAGCGATTCGCCGTCGCTGAGTTGGCCGTCATAGGGACCGGCGGTGGAGTCGATCACGTGGTAGCAGCCGCCGCGCTTCTCCGGCTGGAAGGTCAGCATCGACGGCGCCAGCACGCCGCCCGAGGTGACCTGCCCGCGATAGGTGCCGGCCGGCGCCGCCTGCCCCTGGGCCAGGGCCGGGCCGGCGAACAGCAGGGCGATCAGGAGAAGGAGGCGGCGCATGGCCGCGATGCTGCCGGCTGCGGCGGCGCGGCGCAAGCCCGGACCTTGCCTTTCGCCTGCGGCGGTCGCAGGGTGCGCGCGATCCTGAGACGAGACCGCATGTCCCTGCCCGTCTGGTGCTTCGGCGCCGCCCATATCGACCGCCAGGCCCGCGCCCATCGCGCCGTCCGCCTCGGCACCTCGAACCCGGTGACGATCCGCACCAGCCTGGGCGGCGTCGCCCGCAACGTGGCCGAGACCCTGGCCCGGCTGGGCCTGCCGGTCGGCCTGGTCAGCCGCATAGGGCACGATCCCTCGGCCGAGCGGATCCTGGCGGAGATGGCCCGGCTGGGCCTCGACCTGTCCCTGGTCGGCCGGTCGGAGACCAGCGGCACCGCCAGCTACACCGCGGTGCTGGAGCCGGGCGGCGAGATGGCGGTCGCGATCGCCGATATGGGCATCTATGACGAGATGGAACCGGAGGCGCTGGCCCCTGCCCTGGCGGCGGCGCGGCCGGCCTCCGCGTGGTTCGTCGACGCCAACCTGCCGGCCGAGGGGCTGGCCGCCGTGCTGTCCCATCCGGGCCGGCCGGCGCTGGTGGCGGTCGACGCCGTGTCGTCGCCCAAAGCCGAGAAGCTGCGCGGCCTGCTGGGCCGCATCGACCTGCTGTGCCTCAACCGCGACGAGGCCGAGGCGATCACCGGCCAGCCGGTCACCGACGAAGCCACGGCCTGGGCGGCGCTGCGCCGGCTGCGGGCCGCGGGCGTCGGCAGGGTCGTGCTGAACCGCGGCGACGCCGGCGCGCTGATCGCCGATGCTGCGGGCGAGGCTGTGGTCGCCGCCTGCCCGGCCGGGATCGTCGACGTCACTGGCGCCGGCGACGCCGCCGCGGCCGGCACCCTCTACGGCCTGGTCACCGGCCTGTCCCTGGCCGAGGCCGCCCGGCTCGGCCGCGCCGCCGCGGCGCTGGCGCTGGAGGCGCCGACCGCCGTGCCCGCAACCCTGACCGCCGACGCGCTGCGCCGGCGCGCCCTGATTCCCGCGTGAGGTCCAAGATGAACCGCCTGCTGTCGATCGCCCCCGAGGTCTCCGCCGCCCTGGCTGCCGGACGCCCGGTGGTGGCGCTGGAGAGCACCATCATCTCGCACGGCATGCCCTATCCGCAGAATCTGCAGATGGCGCGGCGGGTCGAGGCGATCATCCGCGAGGAGGACGCGGTGCCGGCGACCATCGCGGTGGCCGACGGCCGCATCCATGTCGGCCTCGGCGACGCGCTGCTGGAGCGTCTGGCGACGGCGAAGGACGTGGCCAAGCTGTCGCGCCGCGACATGGGCGCGATCCTGGCCGCGGGCGGGCTGGGCGCCACCACCGTGGCGGCGACCATGATCGCGGCCCATCTCGCCGGCATCCGGGTGTTCGCCACCGGCGGCATCGGCGGCGTGCATCGCGGCGCCGAGACCAGCCTCGACATCTCCGCCGACCTGGAGGAGCTGGCGCGCACCCCGGTGGCGGTGGTGTGCGCCGGCGCCAAGTCGATCCTCGACCTGCCAAAGACCCTGGAATATCTGGAGACCCGCGGCGTGCCGGTGATCGGCTACGGCACCGACACCCTGCCCGCCTTCTTCTGCCGGTCGAGCGGCCTGGCCCTGGCGCTGCGCCGCGACACGCCGGAAGAGGTGGCGGCCGTGCTCGCCGCCCAGGCGGCGCTGGACTTCCCGGCCGGGGCGGTGATCGCCAACCCGATCCCGGAGGCGCACGCCTTGCCGGAGGCCGAGATCAACGCCGTGATCGCCGCCGCGCTGGCCGATGCCGACCGTGACGGAATCGCCGGCAAGGCGGTAACGCCGTATCTGTTGGCCCGGATCGTCGCCTTGACCGATGGCCGCAGCCTGACCGCCAACATCGCGCTGGTCGAGCACAACGCCCGGGTCGGCGCCCGCATCGCCAAGGCGCTGGCCGCGATCGGGTGAGACAGCCTCAGAACCGCCAGGACAGGGTGAAGGCCCCGTACTGGCTGAAATGGTCCTTCTGCTCCTCGAATTCCTGCGTCCGGTAGACATGGGTGTAGGCGATGCGGAGGTCGTCGACCTGGACCGCGATGCCGAGCTGCAGGTCGCCGACCAGCGGGTTCTTGGTGACGTGCGGGCTGTCCTCGAAGGTGTTGCCGTCGAGGAAGATGTTGCGGGCCACGGCCCGGCCCTCGACGCTGGCGAACAGGTACCAGCTGAAGCCGCTGGTCGGGATGAAGAAGTCCGACCCCGGCACGCTGGGCCGGATCCGCGGCGGCCCGTAATCGGCCGGCAGGTCGTAGCCTAGCCGCACCGTGGCGCCGGCCGAGGCCTGGGTCAGCACGTTGCCGACGGTGGCGCCGAGATAGGGCGACAGGTCGAAGCCGATGCCCAGCGGCGCGGCGGCGTAGAGGCTGCGCCAGGTGCGCTCGTAGCTCAGCAGCACGCCCGGCTCGTTGTTCAGCTGGTGCTTCCAGCCATGCGCCTTCTCCGAGCCGATGATGCCGTGCACCGTGTTCTGCACCTGCTCGCCGATGGCATAGGGGCCGACGACGCCGATCTGCAGCTCGAGCCGATCCAGCCGATCGCCCGAATCCGCCAGCACCGCGGCGCCGCCATAGAGCCAGGCTGCATAGGGCCGGTCGTTCGGGTCCGGGTCGCGCAGCGAGATGTCCTTCGGCGTGTAGAGATTCTGGCCGAAGGACAGGGTGGACCGGATCGGCGCGGCGTCGGGAAACAGCGGGAAGGCGCGGGCCGCGGTGGCGAGCCAGTCCGGCGTCCCGGTCTCCGAGCTGGTGTAGGCGAAGCGGAAGCCGTTGGTGTAGCCGCGGTCGGTGTTGGCGAAGAGGTCGTTCTCGAGGCCGAAGCTGATGAAGGCCCCCGGATCCTCGTCCAGCGGCCGCGGCGCCTGCGGCGTCGAGGTGATGATCGCCGGCCGCTTCGGCTCGGCCGGTGCCTCCTGGGCTGAAGCGATGGCCGGCAGCAGCGCAATGCCGGCCAAGATTGAACCTGAAGACCACCGGAACCCGGTGCAAAGACCCATCCTGCTCCCCTTCCCTCGCAGCCCGTCACCGGGCTTCTCGGCAAACGGAACGGAGGGGCAGCGCGATGTGTTCCCGGCCAGATGGGCGGTCAGCGCGGGCGTTGCATGCTGAACACAGTGTCGAGCACGCCGTAATCCATATAGCCGAGCCGCGAGATCGCGCGCCGGGACGACAGGTCGATGCGGCCGTCGACGATCACCGACTCGTCGATATGGATCGACACCACCTCGCCGATCACGATGGCGCCCGGCACCGTCTCGCCCGCCGCATCGGTCAGCGGCACCGACTTGACCCAGCGGCATTCCAGCGCCGCGGCGGCGGCCGCCACTCGCGGCGGCCTGACCAGCCGCGACGGCGCCATCTCCAGCCCGGCCAGCTCCGGCTCGCTGACCTCCGGCCCGACCGAGGCCGAGGTCGCGTTCATCTGCTCGCGCAGGTCCCAGGTGGCGAGGCTGGCGACGAACTCGCCGGTCGCCTCGGCATTGGCCTGCGAGTCCTTCGGACCGCTCGGCGCGAACATCACCATCGGCGGCCGGTCGGCCACGGCGTTGAAGAAGCTGTAGGGCGCCAGGTTGACCACGCCGTCGCGGCTGACCGTGCTGATCCAGCCGATCGGCCGCGGCACCACCAGGGCCTTGAACGGGTCGTGCGGCAGGCCGTGATTGCGCAGCCGGGGTTCGTAATCCATGAGTGATCTCGCGGTTCCGGAGACACGATAGAAAAGGATCGGTTCCCGCGATTCAAGTCGGCCCGACCGCCATCAGCCATCAGAACCCCACCCTGGACGCCCCTGCCTTGGCGTCCCTGAACCGGATCGCGACCACCTCCGACCGCAGGATCACGGTCTCGGTGCCTTCATGCGTCAGGTAGACAAGGTCGCGCGCGGTCCGCAGGTCGTGGGCCGGATGCTCGTGTCCGCCGCGGGTGAACAGCACCAGCATCGCCCCAGCGCCGGCGGCCCGGAGCTTCCGGGCATAATCCTCGATGATCGCTGCGTCCATGGCCTCCTCCTGCCCGGTTTCGGGCCGACGGTCAGGACCATGATGTCACCCGCAGCGCGCCTGTCGAGCCCGTGCTGGACGAAGCAGCCCGGTTGTCAGAGCGCAACGCTGATGGCGAGCATCAGAAAACCGATCGCCGCCAGGATGGCTCTCACGACATGCGAGCGCTCCCACCGGTCGCGATAAGCCGTCCAGTTCTCCTCGACCGGCGTGTCCGAAGCGGTGCGATGCAGCGGGTCGAAGGCGAAGAAGCCCTTGCCCATGCGCTTCAGATCCTGGTTCCGCAGCCAGAACCCGTTCACCGGATGGGTCAGCAGCCAATAGACGGCGTGCATGGCGACCAGGGCGACGAACGCCGCCGCCACCCACCAGAAATCGGCGCTGCCGATCGGCGTCAGCAGCAGCAGGACCAGAACGGCCACCATGCCCGCCGCCTCGCCGAGGCCGCCGGCCCAGGTGAAGCCGGGATAGTAGATCGGCTGCACGGCCAGATACGTCTCCTTGCCGAGACGCATCTTGCCGGGCCGTTCCAGCGCATGGGCCAGCGCCGGCGTCAGCGCCAGCGCGACCAGGCAGAGGCTGAGCACCTCCAGGATCGAGACCATGTGCCGTCTCCTCCGGTTCCGGAAGGAAACAGGCCGACTCCCTCAGAAGTTCAGGTTGCGGATGATCTGCCACTGCCCGGACGGGCGGCGCTGCCACACCGTCAGGTAGAGCCCGGCGGAGGTGTGGCTCTCGCCCTTGGCGTCGACCTTGGTGGTGCCACCATGGCCCCATTCGTAGATCAGCCCGTCGCGGATCACCTGGATCCCGTCCTGCTGGATGGTGCCGCCGGTGATCTTGCTGCCGGGCGTCAGCCGCTCCTTCAGGAAATCCTCGATCGCCGCACGGCCGGCAACTGTCCTGCCGTTGCCGAGGATGAACATGGCGTCGTCGGCGAAGGGCTCGGCGGCGCGGTGGACGTCGCCCGCCTGCAGCGCCGGCACCCAGTCTGCATTGGCCTTGTCGATCACCGGCCTGGCCGCGGCCAGGTCCTGCTCCGGCGTGGCCGCCGCAGCGGCCAGGGACAGCGACATGCCGAGCATGAAGGCGGCGAACGGGAGACGGATCGTCATCGGGGCTCCTCCTTGCAACTTGCCGGTCCGGCTTGGGACGGGTGCCGGATCGCCATGAGTTTATAACCAGTAAGGAGGTTAGATCACCTTAAAACATGCCAATGCGGCCGCCGGTCGACCCGGCGGCTCGCCTGTCTCGGACTGTGTGGAAGCGATCGGGCCCGGCTACAGCACCGTCGAGATCCGCCCGACGACGCGGGCGGCGATGCGGGCGGCGACGTCGAGGAAGGCGGGAAAGTCCATGTGGCTCTCGCTGCCGGCGAGGTCGCTGAGCGCCCGGACCACCACCACCGGCACGCCGAAGCGCTCGGCCACCGCCGCCACCGCCGCGCCCTCCATCTCGATGGCGACGCCGCCGAATTCGCGCTGCAGCCGTTCGCGCTCCTGCGCGTCGTTGAGGAAGATGTCGCCGGTCAGGATGGTGCCGAAGATCAGCCGCGACCGGTGCGGCTCGCCACCGGTCGCGGCAGCACCGAATCCACCGATATCGAGGCCCTCGAGAGCATCCTTTATCTTTTCTCTGAGGCGTTGATCCAGGTCGTAGCCGGTCTCCTCCGGAAAGCCGGGCAGCGGCGGCACCCCGGGCTGGTAGGGCTTCAGCCGGCCGTCGACCCGGGCGCCGTAGTCATGCATCACCAGCCGATCGGCCACCACCACATCGCCGATGTCGAGGTCCGGGTCCAGGCCGCCGGCGACGCCGGAGAACAGCAGCGAGCTGCATTTGAACTCCTGCAGCAGCAGGGTCGCGACCATGGCGGCGTGGCTCTTGCCGATGCCGGCCTCGACCGCGACCAGGTCGCGGGTGCCGAGGCGGCCGAGCCGGAAGCGGCAGCCGGCGATCTCACGCTCGGTGCGCACCACCAGATCGTCATGCGCCGCCAGCTCCTGCGGGATCGCCGCCATCAGCCCGATCGGTCCATCCGCGCGCATCGCATCCTCCGCTGTCCGTCGCCGCCCTTATGCCCCGGCCGGGCGGCCGGCGCAAAGGGTCAGGACAGGCCGGCAGGCTGGATTCAATCGTTCAGTGCGGGCCCGATCCGGTCGATCCGGTCAGTCTCGATGCCGCCGGCATAGCCGTCGGTGATCAGATCGGCGATCTGCGCCGGATCGTCGATGCCTTCGGAGAAGCCGCCGGTCCAGGGGCCGATCAGGAAGACCGGCGTGCCCACCGCCTGCATCCGGGCGACGAAACGATGCGGCCAGCCCCACAGCCAGGGCGCGATATTCGCCGGCACCAGCAGCACCGACCGCCGGCAGGACTCCGGCATGTGGCCGGACCAGCCCAGCGCGGCGTAATTGACGAAGCAGTCCTTGATCGAGGCGCGGGACATCGAGCGGAAACCGGGCAGCCGCTGGCGCAGCACCGCGATCGGCCGGTCGCCGCCATAGGCGGCCAGCAGGTCGCGGCGCTCCGACGGCAGGGCGGCGAGATACCGGGCCAGCATCTCTCCTTCCACCGGGTCGTTGCTCTTGACGTTCAGCAGGAAGCGGCGCTCGGGGAAGGCCTCCAGCGCCTGGTCCAACGACGGCATCAGCCCGACGCCCTTGCCCCGGAACGGGAAGGACCTGCCGCCATCGGCAGTGTAGCCGTGGCCGATATCCAGCGCCTGCAGCTCGGCCAGGCTGTGCTCGCGGGTGACGCCGCGGCCTTCGGTGCGGCAGTCGACGGTCCAGTCGTGGAACACGGCGAAATGGCCGTCGGTGGTCGGCTGGATGTCGAGCTCGACCGCGCCGGCGCCGAGATCGAAGGCGGCGCGCATCGAGGCGATGGTGTTCTCGAGATAGGGGTGCTCCGGCGGCAGCATGCGGGCGGCAGTGCAGGTGTCGCCGGCCAGCCCCGTCCGGTCGAAACCCTGGGCCAGGCCGCGATGGGCCAGCAACACCGGCGAACCGCCCGGCGCGCCGTACAGCCAGGAGCTGTTGGCGACGAAGACACCGGCGGCGAATGTCCCCAGGGCGACGACGGCGACCAGCAGGCGCTTGCGGGTCCGGCGGCTCATGGGCTGATCCGATGCAGTGGCGGTGCCGTGCAGGCTGGCCCCGGATCATGGCCGAAACAGCCCGGCGCCGTGACCGTTGGATGTCGCGGCGCCGGCCCGTGTCACCTGGCGGATGATCGCCGGGCGCTCTGCATCTCGGTCCACTGGTTGGCCAGGTCGCCGACCAGCACCGCCAGCGCCACGCAGCTCCAGACCACGATCTCGGCCACCGCCGGATCGGGCGGCCGGTCGAGCCCGGTCAGGCCCAGGATCAGTCGGCCCTCGAAGAAGGTCAGCGCCACCGCGTAGCTGCGGGTCATCCACTGGCGGTGCTGCGGGATCCTGCCCTTGAGCGCGAAGGCGAGGCCGATCCCGGTCGTCACCATCACCAGAACGGCGTCGACGATCGCGGCGACGGTGAAGGAGCGCGAGGCCCCCGCCGCCTCGTTGATCCACTGGATATAGGCCCCCAGCGGCGCGAAGACGAAGACGCCGGCGACATAGATCCGGCCGACCACGCGATGCACCACGGCGAAGCGCCGGCGCAGCCTGTCGGAGAACTGCAGCGGCGCCAGCAGCAGCGCGCTGGCCCCGGCCACGCCGTGCGGCAGCAGCCACCACTGGAAGGCCTGGTAGTGCTGCCACACCGGGTTGTCGGGTTCGACCAGGAAACGCTCGTTGTGGCTGATGACATAGGCCGTCATCGCCAGGATCAGCGCGAAGACCACCGTCTTCGCGCGTGGCAAACGGAAGGACCGCCGTGCCGGCTCTATCGCGACCATGCCGATCTGCTCCAGCTTGTTGCCGGACCAGGAAGCCGGACCCAGATGTCGGCGGAATTTCGATCGTGGGCAGACGCGTTGCGCCTGCAATACGACCGCCGGTTGACGAGAACAAAAACACAACAGTTGCATCCGGGCCGGTCCTGGGCTGATCTGGTCGGACGCATTCCCGGCCGAAACGAAGGGCCCATGACCGCCTTGGCGGAGATCGCCGAACCGCTGCTGCCACCGGCCTTCCTGGGCTGGTTCCGGCACAAGGGCTGGACGCCGCACTTGCATCAGCTGGAGATGCTGCAGGCGGCGCGTGACGGCACGCATGCCCTGCTGATCGCCCCGACCGGCGGCGGCAAGACCCTGGCCGGCTTCCTGCCGACGCTGACCGAGCTGGCGGAACGGCCGCGCGAGGGGCTGCACACGCTCTACATCTCGCCGCTCAAGGCGCTGGCGGTCGACATCCATCGCAACCTGGAGCAGCCGATCGCCGAGATGCGGCTGCCGATCCGGGCCGAGACCCGCACCGGCGACACGCCGCAGATCAAGCGCGAGCGCCAGCGCCGCCACGCGCCGCAGATCCTGATGACGACGCCGGAGAGCCTGGCGCTGCTGCTGTCCTACAACGACGCCGACCGCATCTTCGGGTCGCTGCGCTGCGTCATCGTCGACGAGCTGCACGCCCTGGCCGGGACCAAGCGCGGCGACCTGCTGGCGCTCGGCCTCGCCCGCCTGGCCACCCTGGCGCCGGAGGCCCGCCGGATCGGGCTATCGGCCACGGTGGCGCACCCCGATTCGCTGGTCGCCTGGCTATCCCCGACCGGCCATGCCGACCCGGCGCTGGTGCGCACGGTCAAGGGGCCTCCGGGCATCAAACCCGTGGTCGAGATCCTGGAAACGGAGGGCCGCCTGCCCTGGTCCGGCCATATGGGCACCTATGCCGCCGCCGAGCTGTATGAGCGCATCCGCAAGGCCGGCACCACGCTGCTGTTCGTCAACACCCGGGCGCAGGCCGAGCTGGTGTTCCAGGCGCTGTGGCGGGTGAATGACGACGTGCTGCCGATCGGGTTGCATCACGGCAGCCTGGCGGCGGAGCAGCGCCGCAAGGTCGAGGCGGCGATGGCGCGGGGCGAGCTGCGCGCGGTGGTCGCCACCTCCTCGCTCGACCTCGGCATCGACTGGGCGGCGGTCGACCTGGTGATCCAGATCGGCGCACCGAAAGGCGCCAGCCGCCTGCTGCAGCGCATCGGCCGGTCGAACCATCGCTTCGACGTGCCTTCGGTGGCGCTGCTGGTTCCGGCCAACCGGTTCGAGGTGCTGGAATGCCAGGCCGCCTCCGACGCGGTCGAGGCGATGACGCTGGACGGCGACCCGCCGGCCCCCGGCACATTGGACACGCTGGCGCAGCACCTGCTGGGTTGTGCCTGCTCCGCCCCCTTCGACGCGAAGGCGCTGTTCGTCGAGGTGCGGCGGGCGGCGCCTTATGCCGCGCTGCCGAAGCGCGATTTCGACGATGTCCTCGATTTCGTCGCTCATGGCGGCTACGCCCTGCGCAGCTACGACCGTTTCCACCGGTTGAAGCAGGATGCCGAGGGTCGCTGGAAAGTGGCCAGCGCCGTGGTTGCCCGACAGTACCGGATGAATGTCGGCACCATCGTCGAGCAGGAGACGCTGAAGGTCCGGCTCGGCGGCGGCTTCGGCAAGGTGCTGGGCGAGGTCGAGGAGTATTTTGCCCAAGGCCTGGTGGCAGGCGACACCTTCATGTTCGCCGGCCAGCTGCTGCGCTTCGAGGGCATCCGCGAGATGGCGGTGATCGCCAGCCGCGCCGCCACGGGCGAGCCGAAGGTGCCGGCCTTCGCGGGGGGTCGCATGCCGCTGACCACCCACCTGGCCGACCGGGTGCGCCGCCTGCTGTCGACCCCCGCCCATTGGCCCCGGCTGCCGGACGACGTGCGCGAATGGCTGGAGCTGCAGCGCGACCGCTCCGGCCTGCCCGGGCCGGGCGAGTTGATGATCGAGACCTTCCCGCGCGGCGGCCGGCACTACATGGTGGCATACTGCTTCGAAGGACGGCAGGCGCACCAGACGCTGGGCATGCTGCTGACCAAGCGCATGGAGCGGGCCGGGCTGGGGCCGATCGGCTTCGTTGCCACCGACTATGTGCTGGCGACCTGGAGCCTGCACCCGGTGACCGACCCGGCGCCGCTGTTCAGCGAGGACATGCTGGGCGACGACCTGGAGGCCTGGATGGGCGATTCCAGCCTGCTGCGCCGCACCTTTCGCAACGTCGCCATCATCGCCGGGCTGATCGAACGTCGCTCCCCGGGCGAGAAGAAGACAGGACGCCAAGTCACGGTCAGCGCCGACCTGATCTACGACGTGCTGCGCCGGCACCAGCCGGACCATGTGCTGCTGCGGGCCACCAGGGCGGATGCGGCGCGCGGCCTGGTGGACGTCGCCCGCGTCGCCCTGTCGCTGAAGCGGGCCCGGCGCAAGCTGACCCACCGCGCTCTCGACCGCGTTTCCCCCCTCGCCGTCCCGGTGCTGCTCGAGATCGGCCGCGTCAGCGTCGCCGCCGGTGCGATCGACGCGATGCTGGAGGAAGCCGCCGCCGAAATGATCGCCGAAGCCCAGCCGAAGCGCGGCGAGCGAGGCCGAAAGCGGGCGTGAGCGGCCGACATCGTTTGTCCCCCTGCCCCGGCTTTGCTAAAATTGCGTCCTTCAGGGCGAGGACGATCCCATGGAACGGCCCGAAGTCCAGCGCAGGCTGGCGGCGATCCTGGCGGCGGACATGGTGGGCTATAGCCGGCTGATGGAAGCCGACGAGTCCGGTACCCTTGCACGGCTGAAGACCCACAGGCTGGAGCTGATCGATCCCGCGATCGCCAAGACCCGAGGCAGCATCGTCAAGACCACCGGCGACGGCCTCCTGGTCGAGTTCGCCAGCATCGTCGACGCGCTGACCTGCGCCACCGAGATCCAGCGCCGGATGGCCCGGCGCAACAGCGACGTTTCGCCGGCGCGCTGGATCCAGTTCCGCATCGGCATCAATCTCGGCGACGTGATCGTCGAGGATGGCGACCTGTTCGGCGACGGCGTCAATGTCGCGGCCCGGCTGGAGGCGCTGGCGGAGCCGGGCGGAATCTGCGTTTCGGGCGCGGTGCGCGACCAGGTCGGCGACCGGCTCGATGTCGGCTTCGACGATCTCGGCGAGCAGGCGGTCAAGAACATCTCGCGGCCGATCCGCGTCTACCGCGTCCGGCTCGACCCGCCGGCGGCGGAAGCCCCTTCCGAGGTTGCCGCCAGCAGTCCCGTCCCGACCAAGCCCTCCATCGTCGTGCTGCCCTTCGCCAATATGAGCGGCGAGGCGGAGCAGGAATTCTTCGCCGACGGGTTGACCGAGGACATCATCACCGAGCTGTCGCGCTTCCACGAGCTCCTGGTGATCTCCCGCAACTCCGCCTTCGTGCACAAGGGCAAGGCGGTGAAGGTGCAGGACGTTGCCCGCGAATTCGGCGTCCACTACGTGGTCGAAGGCAGCGTGCGCAAGGCCGGCGGCCGGGTGCGGGTCACGGTGCAGCTGATCGACGCCGAGACCGACCGGCACATCTGGGCCGAGCGCTACGATCGCGACCTGGCCGACATCTTCGCCATCCAGGACGAGGTCACCTCGGCGATCGCCGCCACGCTGCCCGGCCGGGTCGAGGCTGCGGCGCGCGACCGGGCGAAGCGGAAGACCACGGAGAATCTGGAAGCCTATGAATGCCTGCTGGCCGGCAAGATCCTGCACCACCGGTCGACGCGGCACGACAACGCCGAGGCGCTGGCGATGCTCGATCGCGCCGTCGCCCTCGACCCGAAATACGCCCATGCCCATGCCTGGCGGGCCTGCGTGCTGGGCCAGAGCTGGGTCAATGGCTGGTGCGCCGACCGCGACGCCACCTGGGACGCGGTGGTCGCCGAGTTGGAGACCGCGATCGCCTTCGACGACAACGACGCCGATGTCCACCGCATCCTGGCCGCGGTCGCCCTGGCGCGGCACGAATTCGAGAAATCCTTCTATCACCAGGAACGGGCGATCGCCTCGAACCCGAATTACGACCTGATCGTGGTGCAGCAGGGGGAGATCCTGACCTGGCTCGGCCGGCCGGAGGAAGGCATCGACTGGATCCGCAAGGCGATGCGCCTCAACCCGCATCATCCGGAACGGTTCTGGAGCCATCTCGGCCGGGCCTACTACACCGGCCAGCGCTATGCCGAGGCGGTGGAGGCCTACAGCCACATCACCAAGCCAGACCACACCCACCACGCCTTCCTGGCCGCAGCGCTGGCCTGGATGGGCGACGCCACCGCCGCCGGCGCCCATGCCCAGGCGGTGCTGCGGACCAATCCCGACTTCACGACGGAGGCGTTCCTGGCGACCCTGCACTACAAGCGCGACGAGGACCGCGCCCATTGCCGCGACGGCCTGCTCAAGGCCGGGCTGCCCGCCTGAACGGCCGGGACGACTGTCGAATCAGGGGTGTCCGGAGCGGAATGAGTTCAGGCCGGATCGGGTCATTCCGATCATATCAAGGCGTGAATTATCGCCTTTCCCACTTGCGGGAGCGGGACCTGTTCAGAACAGCGACCCTCCCTTTGCCGTCATTCCCGCGAAAGCGGGAATCTCGATGGCATCGAGAGCGGAGGGAGATCCCCGCTTTCGCGGGATGACGAATTGGGGGTTTTGAAAGGCTCTCGCACGCGAGAAACACCACGCGCATGCCCGCGGCCACGGCGACCGGTCTCAGGTCAGCCGTGGCGACGGATGTGGGAGAGCATCTGTGGGTGGCGCCGGGCGTTGCGCTCCGTCTCGCGGCGGCGGTGTCCGGCCCGGTCGGCGTCGGTTCCTTGCCGCCGGTCGCCGGGCGGCGCCGTGGCGGGCGGCCCGGTGTCGCCGGACCGCCGGTCGTTCCCGGGGCCGCCGGCATGCTCGGCCGCGATGCTCCGACAATGGTTGGAAGAGGCTCGGCGCGGAGCCGGACCGGAGGCTTGGCGCTTCGGACCGGCGCCGGCATCACCGGCCCCGGCTTTCGCCGCGGCGGCGGGGCCGCCGGCAGCAGGCCCGCCGGCCGGAGGCGTCCCGTGCGACGGCAGGCCGAGGGCCCTGCACAGGCTGGCGATCAGCGCCTCGACCGGCAAGGCCCTGTCGGCGAGGTCGACGTCGATGCGCTCGTCCTCGGTCAGCTTTTCCCAGAGATCGACGGTCAGCTGCTCCTTGGCCTCGGTGTCGGTGTCGGGAGCCGCGGCGATGGCCTGGGCGACGCCCTGGGCGACGGCGTGGCGCCGGTCGTCCTTCTCGGCCTGGCGGCTCTTCCGCCGGAGTTCGGCCTCGCGCCGCACCTTTTCCCGCTGCTCCCGCAGCTTGATCTTCAGTGCGACGGCGCGGCGGATGCCGAGGAACAGGCTGCTGAAATGAGTCTCCGCATCCCCGCCGCGGTCGAGATCGCCGGCCTTGAGGGCGGCGACGCCCAGGGCCTGGAAGCCACGGGCCAGTTCCTCAGCAAGCTCCATTAGCTCGTGCAGCATCGCGGCCGCGTCTGCGATCGGCGAAGCGGCTTCCTGCTGCTGCCGGCACAGCCTGGCCTGGAGCGCGACGACGCGGCGGATGGCGAGGAAGAGGCTGCTGAACCGGGTCTCGGCCTTGCCGGCGCGCTTGAGATCGCCGGCCGCAAGGGCGGCGACGGCTTGAGCCTGAAAGGTCCGGGCCATCTCCAGGGCGAGCCTGGTCAGCCCCGACAGCACCTCGGTCTCCCGGACGGCTTCATCCGTGGCCGGCGAAGCGGCATATGGAGTCTCGGCTGTGCTGGCATCGACCATTTCGCGATTAGAACAAAATAGGAACAAACGGTCAAGGAAAATCGCGCCGTCATCCCAACGCGGTCCGGGGCGGCCCCGATGCGCTGATGGGACCGGCCTCAATTCATCCCGCCCCGTTGCAGAACTCGCTTGGGGTAAACACCCGGATGTCGCTCACCGGCGCCCCCTCCTTCACCACGTATTCGGACACCCCGTAATGGTCCTTCGCGGCCGGGTTCCAGTTGTAGGTCCATCCCATGCCCGTATAGGGGTAGCCGGGGTCCTGGAAATCCGCGATGTAGGAGCTCCACATCTGGCCGAAGACGAAGAGCTGCGTCTCTGGTGAAGACGAACGCTTCGGCAGAGCGAAGGAGCATTGTGTCGTCCCGATCTCCGGACCGCTGGCGCAGGGCCGGAAGATGTGGTCCGGTGCGACGCTGAACTGGACGAGCTCCCAGTCGCCCCCCGCCGGCGGCATGCCGAGCAGCTGTTCGAGGGCCAGCACCGGATCCGGTGCGCCCTTGCAGGCCGGCCGGGATTCCGAGGGCAACGACACCCACGTCGCCGACAGCACCTTGCCCGTGCCGCCGGCATTCCGGGCGAGCCGGAGAACGCCCTTGGACCGCGCGACGGAATCCGTCGGTTCGACGGGGTCATCCGTCCTGGTGGTCAAGGTGACGACCGTGACCTCCGACGCCCGTGGATCGATCGGCATCAACTTGCGCTGGAAGGACGGCCGTTTGACGGCGGAGTCATAGATGGCCTGTCGATAGAGCTGGGCGAGATCCTCGCTGTCGCCGGCCATGCGTTCCGCGCAAGCAGCCAGGCCTGCGAGCGCGATTGCCCCGACGGCGGCTCGGGCCGTACCTGTCAATCCAGTCATGAAATCCCCCGGCATTATTCATCACGAAAATCGCGGGCGGACGCGCCCAGGCCGCGAAGCGGCGGGCGGCGGCACCGGACCGGACTCTAGCAGAGAAGGGCGTGGCCTGCAGTCTCGCTCGCGGACGATCGTCCTGCCGGGACGCACCGGGCCACCGGCTCCTCACGAGATGTGTCCTGCCCTTGCCGGAGGGATTCGCTAGAATCCCGATCCGCGCAGCGGAATCGGGGAGAGGTGATGGCGGAGGATGCGGACAAGCGGGACCGCCTGGCCCGGGCCAAGGCGGCGCTGGAAATCGATGCCTCGCCGGCCAGCCGGAAGCGGATCGAGTCCGGCTACGAAGCACTGTGCGTCGACCTGGTCAGCGAATGGGTGCTCGGCGAGCGCCGCCACGAGACCCAGGGGCAGCAGGCCGAGGCCTGGATCGCCCGGTTCTACGACGCGCTGCACGGCGACGAGCAGCCGGACGCCAACCGGATCTATGCCCGCTACCAGCTCGGCCTGCCGCGGGCGCAATACCTGGCGCGGCTGCTGCGCGCCCGGCGCACCGCGCAGTGGCGGGCCGCCGCCCGGGCCGAGCTGCGCCAGGTGCTGGAACGGGCCGAAGCCGACGCCCGCGCCGCGGCCGAGGCCGGCCGAGCCCAGGTGCAGCGCTTCGAGCTGAGCCTGTCGCGCGGCGGCTATGACGAGCTCGTGACCCTGTACGACTCGGTCGCCGCCGCCATCACCCAGGGCGACCGGCCGGCGCCGCCGGCGAAGAAGCCCTCCTCGCCCACCCTGACCTGGTTCTCGATCACGGCGGAGACCATCCTGGCCCTGGTCGACGCGTTGCGCCGGGAGGATCGGCCATGACCAACCCGCTGTCGCTGCTCAGCCCGCTGCTGACCCTGGCCGGCCTCGTCGGCAGCTTCTTCTACATCCAGCTCAGCCAGTGGCTGCGCGACCTGCTGGCGCTGCGCCAGAAGATCGAGCTGAACCGCTTCGCCGGCGACGAGGCGCAGAAGCGCGCCATCGTCGAATGCCGGATCGAATACCGCCGGCTGGCGACCTGGCACACCTATGCCGTCAATCTCAGCGTCATCGGCTTCGTGCTGTTCATCCTGGTCCTCGGGCTGCTGATGATCCGCCCGGCCGCCGCGGACCCGATGTACGGCTATCTGGCGACCGCGCTGTGGGTGTTCCTGGTCCTGTTCGTCGGCCTCGCCTCCGGCCTGTTCTGGATGGGCCACCGCAAGGCGCGGGAGATCGGGGCGATCCTGGAGCCCCGGCAACCGCCCGTGGCTTGAGCGGAACAGAAGTCGAACAAAACCAGTTGCCGGCAGCGGGCCGGACGCCTAAACCGGAGTCATGCCGACACGCACCATCCCGCTCCGCGATCACGCCTTTCGGCCCGACCCGTCGGGCGTGCTGTGGTGGGCGGAGCGGCGCTGGCTGCTGGTCGCCGACCTGCATCTGGAGAAGGCGACGGCGCTGGCACAGCGCTCGCGCCGGCTGCTGCCGCCCTATGACAGCACCGCGACCCTGGCCCGGCTCGGCGCAGCGATCGACCGGCTGGACCCGGCCACCGTAGTAGCGCTCGGCGACAGCTTCCACGATTCGGCGGGGGCCGACCGCCTCGCCGCCGACGACCTGGCGACCCTGACCCGGCTGGCGCGTGGCCGCGAATGGATCTGGGTGCTGGGCAATCACGACCCGGACCTGCCGGCGACGCTGCCCGGCGACCGGACCGAGGAACTGCGGGTCGACGGCCTGGTCTGCCGCCACGCCGCCGCGCCGGGCGCTGCCGGGGAGATCTCCGGCCACTATCATCCGAAGGCGGCCATCAGCGGCCGTGCCGGGCGGGTGACGGGGCGCTGCTTCGTCGCCGACGAGCACCGGCTGGTGCTGCCGGCTTTCGGTGCCTATACCGGCGGCCTCGACGTGCTCGACCCCGCCATCCGCGGGTTGCTCGGCCCCCTCTTCCATGTCTGGCTGATCGGCCGCGCCGGGCTGCACCGCTTCCCCGACGCCCGCCTGTCGCCGATCGCGCCACGGTGGCTGGTGGCCTGACGGGCTGGATCTCGCCCGCGGCCGATCCAGCTTCGTGTCCATGACCGACCTGCTCTGGTTCCGCCAGGATTTCCGCCTCGACGACAATCCCGCCCTCATGGCCGCCATCCGGCGCGGCGGGACGGTGATCCCAGTCTTCATCCTCGACCCGGATGGCGAGGGCGACTGGCCGCCGGGCAGCGCCGGCCGCTGGTGGCTGCACCACTCGCTCGCCGCCCTGGCCGAATCCCTGGCGGCCCGAGGTAGCCGGCTGGTCCTGCGCCAGGGCTCCGCGGCGAAGGTGCTGGACGCGCTGGTCGAGGAGACCGGTGCTGGGGCCGTGCTCTGGAACCGCCGTCATGAGCCGGCATCGGTCGAGCGCGACGCGGCGCTGGCGCGTGATCTGAAGCGACGCGGCATCGCCGCCGAGAGCTTCGCTGCGGCCCTGCTGTTCGAGCCCTCGGAGATCCGCACCAGATCGGAGACGCCGTTCAAGGTCTTCACCCCGTTCTGGCGCGCCTGCCTGGAGCGCGGCGGAATTGCCGCCCCGCATGCCACGCCGAGGGACATCCCGGCGCCTCGAGGCTGGCCGCGCAGCGACGATCTGGCGGATTGGGCCCTGGTGCCGACCACGCCGGACTGGGCCGGCGGGCTGCGCGAGGCCTGGACCCCGGGCGAGGCCGGGGCCCGCAAGCGCCTGTCGGCCTTCCTGCGGCAGGACCTGGCCGGCTACGAGACCCGGCGCGACCGGCCGGATGTCGACGGCAGCTCGGCCCTGTCGCCACACTTGCACTGGGGCGAGATCGGGCCGCGCCGGATCTGGCAGGCGGTCGAGCACGCCGCTGCCGAGGCGCCGGAGCTGCGCTCGGCCGCCGACGCCTATCAACGCGAGCTCGGCTGGCGCGAATTCGCGGCCCATCTGCTGGCCGCCCGGCCGGAAATGCCGGCCGAGCCGCTCGACGGCCGCTTCGCGGACTATCCTTGGGAGACCGACCGCAAGGCGCTGAAGGCTTGGCAGCAGGGCCGGACCGGCTATCCCATCGTCGATGCCGGGATGCGGCAGCTCTGGCAGACCGGGTGGATGCACAACCGTGTCCGCATGATCGCGGCGTCCTTCCTGATCAAGGACCTGCGCATCGATTGGCGCGCCGGCGAAGCCTGGTTCTGGGATACGCTGGTGGACGCCGACCTGGCGAACAATGCCTTCAACTGGCAATGGGTGGCCGGGTGCGGCGCCGATGCCGCCCCTTATTTCCGGATCTTCAACCCGGTGCTGCAGGGCGAGAAATTCGACCCGGACGGCGCCTATGTCCGCCGTTTCGTGCCCGAGCTCTCGCAGGTGCCGCCGAAATGGATCCACAAACCCTGGCAGGCGCCCGAGGCGGCGCTCTCGCAAGCCAGCGTGGCGTTGGGTCGAACCTATCCGAGGCCGATCGTCGACCATGGCGATGCCCGCCGCCTCGCCCTCGCCGCCTTCGAAACCTTGCGCGAATCCTAGCCCTGCTCCGACAGGATCAAACGCACCAGCGGCAGGGTGATCGAGCGGCCCTGGGCCAGGCTGGCGGCGTCGATCTCGGCCACCAGACGCCGCGCCTCGGCGAAGCTGCGCTCCATTCGCGCCAGCATCGCCTGCACGATCTCCGGCCCGACCGCGAGCTGGCGGTCGGCGAACAGCTTGGCCAGCACCTGGGCCAGCAGCACGTCGTCCGGCTCGCCGAGCCCGACGGCCGGCGCCGCCTTCAGCCGCGACGCCAGGTCCGGCAGCGCCACGGGCCAGCGCGCCGGCGGCTCGCGCGCCGCCAGCAGCAGGACGCCGCCGGCCTCCTTCAGCAGGTTGTGCAGGTGGAACAGCGCCCGCTCCGCCGCCGCATCGCCGGCTACCCGGTCGGCATCGTCCAGCGCCACCGCCCCGGCGGCGGCGAGCTCCGCCGGGTCCGCGCCAGCCAGCGCGCCGCCGGCCAGCATCCGGGCATCGGCGCGCTGCGCCCAGATGCCCAGCAGATGGCTTTTCCCCGCCCCCGGCGCGCCATGCAGGGCCAGCACCGGTCCCGGCCAGCCCGGCCAGCGCGCGATCCAGCCCGCCGCCTCGCGGTTGCTGTCGGCGACGATAAAATCCTCGGGCCCCAGAGCGGGCGGCAGCGACAGGTCGAAGACGAACTGCGCCATCGGGCTGGCGGTCTTGCTCATGAGACGGTGGGGATGTCCATGTCCGGCGGGTCGGCGGGCGGCGGCGGGCCGTACAGCGCGCTCTGGCGGTAGCGGTGCAGGGCGAACCGGGTCAGCACGCCGATCACCGCCGCCATCGGCACCCCGAGCATGACCCCGGTGAAGCCGAACAGGCTGCCGGCGGCGAGCAGCGCGAAGATCACCCAGACCGGGTGCAGGCCGACGGATTCGCCGACCAGCTTCGGGGTGACGAAATTGCCCTCCAGGAACTGGCCGAGCACGAAGATGCCCAGCACCAGGGCCCACATCGTCCAGTCATCATATTGCACGAAGGCGATGCCCATCGAGCTGACCAGCCCGACCATCGAGCCGACATAGGGGATGATCGACAGGACGCCGGTCATCAGCCCGACCAGCAGCCCGAAATTCAGCCCGACGATGGTCAGGGCGATGGCGTAGAACAGCCCCAGCAGCAGGCAGACGATCAGCTGGCCGCGGATGAAGCGCGACAGGGTGTGGTTCACCTCGCGCCCCAGCCCGCGGATGGTCTCGCGCTGCGCCACCGGCAGGTTGTGGTCGATCACCCCGATCATGTGGTCCCAGTCGCGCAGCATGTAGAAGGCGACCACGGGCGTGATGAAGACCAGCGACAGCAGGTCGATCAGCGCCATGCCGCCCTGCCACAGGCTGCCGATCACCGTGCCGATCCAGGACACGGCGCTGCCGGCATACTGGCTGACCGCCTTCTGGATCTCGTTGAAGTTGGCGGCGGAGACGCGGTGGCGCAACTCGGCGATCAGCGGCTGCAGCCGCGTCGCGGCCCGGGCCACATAGTCGGGCACCGCCGACAGCAACCCGGTCACCTGGTTCAGCAGGATCGGCAGCACGATCAACGTCACCAGCACGGCGGCGAGCACGAACAGCAGCAGCAGCACCGTGGTCGCCAGCCAGCGGGCCATGCCGATCGCCTGCAGCCGCCGGGCCAGCGGATCCAGCAGATAGGCGATGATCATGCCGGTGACGAAGGGCGCCAGCACGCCGCTCAGCAGCCATACCAGGAGGCAGAAGACGACGAAGCCGATCAGCCAGAAGCGGATTTGGGTGGAGCCGTTCACGCGTGCGCCCCGACCGGGCCGAAGAAGCGGCGGATGGTCTCGCGCAGATAGCCGATCGCCGACAGCGTCGTGGTCCCGGCCACGACCCAGACCAGGACGGCGATGACGCCGCTGGCGTCGACGTTCAGCCCGGGTGCCGCCATCACCAGCACCACCAGCGCGATCTGCATCACCGTGTTCAGCTTGCTGATCATCGACGGGATCAGCGCGCGGGTGCCGCGGCCGGCGAAATGCAGCACCACCACGCCCAGCACCAGGCCGATGTCGCGCGCCACCACCAGCACCACCAGCCAGATCGGCAGTTCCGCCGTCCAGGTCAGGGCCAGGTAGGTACCGACCAGCAGCGACTTGTCGGCGATCGGGTCGAGATAGCTACCCAGCGCCGTGCGCGCCTGCAGCCAGCGGGCCAGGATGCCGTCGATCGCGTCGGTCAGCGCCGCCGCCGAGAACATCCAGAAGGCCGTGACCAGCCGGCCGTCCAGGATCAGCCAGATGGTGATCGGGGCCACCACGAGCCGGGCCAGGCTGAGCAGGTTCGGCAGGTATCGGACCATGCGGCGCAAAAAGCCTGACCTCGATGGCAAGAGTGTGGCCACGCCGGAGGCTACTGCCCGCCGGCGCGGTGCAGCTCCAGCGCCTGGGCGCCCTGCTGCACCGTCAGGCCTTGCTGCGACAGGATCTGGTTGAGCTGGGTCTGGTCGCCGGGGAAGCGCAGCTCCAGCACCGCCTGCCGCGCCGTCAGGCTGACCAGGGAGGACGAGACCATGCCGCCGAGGCGGGTCAGCCGGCCCTGCACATCGTACCAGTCGGCCGGCGCCGCGATCGGCACCGTGACGGTGACGGATCCGCGCGCTTCGAAGCCGGGGGCTGCGCCCGGCTGCGGCTGGGTCCCGGGAGCCGCGCCCGGGGCGGTCGCGGTGACCGGCGGCGCGGCGCTGCTCCCGGCCAGCAGCTGCTGCACGCCGGAGCTGCGGAACGTATAGGCCAGATTGGCGGAATAGTGGCCGGGCGAGGCCTGCTCGGACCTCACCTGGAAGCTCTGCACCAGCCGCTCGACATCGGCGTCTGACATGCCGGAGACCCGGGCCGGGTCGGCGCCGATCTGTTGCAGCAGCTGCTGCAGCCCTTTGCGCGGCCCCTGGGCGAAGGCCTTGGTGCGGGCCTCGGTCGCGTTCCCGGCGGTCGCCTCGACCGCGACATTGTCCACCGAATAGCCGGAGGCGCTGCCAGCGATCGGGGCCCCGCCGGGGGTCTGGGCACGCACCGGCACCAGCCCGGCACAGAGAAGCGCGGCTGCCAGAGCCAGGGTCGATCCGATGCGAAGCATCATTGCAATGCCTTCCGGTTTCGCTATGGTCCGCGCCCATCCGCACGGATAATCCGCCTTTATATAGCACCCCTCTCTGCGAGGTCATCATGTGCCCGCCGGTCGATCCCAAGGACAGCTCCGACGCCTATGCCCGGGCCGGCGTCAACATCGCCGAGGGCGAGGCCTTCGTCGGCGACATCAAGCCTTTGGCCGAGAGCACCCGCCGCAGCGGCATGATGGAAGGGCTGGGCGGCTTCGGCGCGCTGTTCGATCCCAAGGCCGCCGGCTTCCGCGACCCGATCCTGGTGGCCGCCACCGACGGCGTCGGCACCAAGCTGAAGGTGGCGATCGAGACCGGGCGGCACGACACGGTCGGCATCGACCTCGTCGCCATGTGCGTCAACGACCTGGTGGTGCAGGGCGCGGAGCCGCTGTTCTTCCTCGACTATTTCGCCTCCGGCAGGCTGGACCGCTCGGTTGGGGTCGGTGTCCTTCGCGGCATCACCGAGGGCTGCCGCCAGGCCGGCTGCGCCCTGATCGGCGGCGAGACGGCGGAGATGCCGGGGATGTATGCCGCCGGCGACTACGACCTAGCCGGCTTCGCCGTGGGCGCGGTCGAACGCGACCAGGCCCTGACCGGCCGCGACGTGCGCGACGGCGACGTGGTGCTGGGCCTGGCCTCGACCGGCGTGCATTCCAACGGCTATTCGCTGGTCCGCCGCACCGTCGCCGAGGCCGGGCTGGCCTGGGATGCGCCGGCGCCCTTCGCCAACGACACCACGGTCGGCGAGGCCTTCCTGACCCCGACCCGGATCTATGTGAAGAGCAGCCTCGCGGCCATCCGCGCCGGCGGCGTCCACGCCCTGGCGCACATCACCGGCGGCGGGCTGACCGAGAACATCCCGCGGGTGCTGCCGGACGGGCTGGGCGTCGCCCTCGACGCCGGCGCCTGGCCCCTGCCCCCGGTGTTTCGCTGGCTCAAGGCGCAGGGCGGGCTGAACCCGGCCGAGTTGGCCCGCACCTACAACTGCGGCATCGGCATGGTGCTGATCGTGGATCCTGCGCGGGCCGAGGCGGTGTCGGCCATTTTGGCCGGCCAGGGCGAGACCGTGCACCGGATCGGCCGGGTCGTCGTCGATGCCGGGCATTCGGTGGCGATCGCAAGCACGGAGGCGGCATGGGCCGTCTGAACCCGCGGGTCAAGGTCGGCGTCCTGATCTCCGGCCGGGGCAGCAACATGGCGGCCCTGGCCGAGGCCTGCGCCGCGCCGGACTTCCCGGCCGAGATCGCGCTGGTGCTGTCCGACATCCCCGGCGCCGGCGGCCTTGCCACGGCATCCGGCCATGGCATTGCCACCGCCACGGTCGACCGCAAGGCCCATCCCTCCAAGGCCGCCTTCGAGGCGGCGGTGGACGAGGCGCTGCGCGCCGCCGGCGTCGAGCTGGTCTGCCTGGCCGGCTTCATGCGGGTGCTGAGCGCCAATTTCGTCGGCCGCTGGCACGACCGCATCCTCAACATCCACCCCTCGCTGCTGCCGGCGTTCCCGGGGTTGCACACGCATGAGCGGGCGCTGGCCGCCGGGGTGAGGCTCGCCGGCTGCACGGTCCATATCGTGCGCCCGGAGGTCGATGACGGGCCGATCCTGGTCCAGGCCGCGGTGCCGGTGCTCGACGGCGACGATGCCGGCAGCCTGGCCGCGCGCATCCTGGTCGAGGAGCATCGCTGCTATCCGCTGGCGTTGCGCTGGGTGGCCGAGGGGCGGGTCCGGATCGAGGGTGGACGGGTCCGGGTCGACGGCGCGATCGCCGCTGCAGGCGCGATCCGCAACCCATTGTGATAATTGTCACAAAGTCCAACTCGACGCTGCGACAATTAAACCCTATTTCACTGGACAAGGCCGGAGGGCACCCGTAAATGGTGCCTCGATCGCAAACATACGAAAGCGTGACGAGGATGGGCGCGATGGCCAGCGAAGGCACGAATCAGGTTCCGGAAGAACTGCTGGCTTCGCGCAAGCAGATGTATGCCAGCTTCGTGCGCTTCAGCACCTGGGGCATTGTCGCGATCGCCATCCTGCTGATCGGCATGGCGTTGTTCCTGCTCTGATTTTCGCTGTCGGCACAAAAAAGGCCGGTCCTGGCGGACCGGCCTTTTTTGTTGCCCGCGGGCTGCCTGCGGCCATCCCCGCCCGGGCGGAGACGGCCGCAGGCGCTCGGATCAGCCGACGATCTCGGTGCCGGCGAAGAAGAAGGCGATCTCGATCGCCGCGTTCTCGGCCGAATCGGAGCCGTGCACTGAATTCGCCTCGATCGATTCCGCGAACTCCTTGCGGATGGTGCCTTCGGCGGCATTGGCCGGGTTGGTGGCGCCCATGATCTCGCGGTTGCGGGCCACGGCGTTGTCGCCCTCGAGGACCTGGACCACGACCGGGCCCGAGATCATGAAGGCGCAGAGGTCGTTGAAGAACGGCCGCTCCTTGTGCACGCCGTAGAAGGCCTCGGCCTGGGCGCGGCTGAGCTGGAGCCGCTTCTGCGCGACGATGCGCAGGCCGGCCGCCTCGAACTTGGCGTTGATCTTGCCGGTCAGGTTGCGGCGGGTGGCATCCGGCTTGATGATGGAGAAGGTGCGCTCGGCCATGGGATCCTCGGTTTTTCAGGCGTTGGCGATCGGAATTGCGCGGCCTTATAGACGGGCCGCCCCGATCCGGCAACCGAAGCCGAATCCGAACGCCCGAATCCGCCCCGGTCGTGCTATGACCCCGCCGCCATGCTTCAGATCCAGGACATCACCATCCGCATCGCCGGCCGCGTGCTGCTCGACTCCGCTTCGGTGTCGGTGGCCGCCGGGCACAAGGCGGGCCTCGTCGGCCACAACGGCACCGGCAAGTCGACGCTGCTGCGCGCGATCCGCAAGGAGATCGGGCTCGACGGCGGCCAGATCAGCTATCCCGGGCGCTGGCGGATGGCCAGCGTGGCCCAGGATGCGCCGGAGGGGTCGGCCAGCCTGCTCGACACCGTGCTGGCCGCCGACACCGAGCGCGCCAGCCTGCTGGAGGAGGCGGAGACCGCCGAGGATCCCAACCGGATCGGCGAGATCCACATGCGCCTGGCCGATATCGACGCGCACACCGCCCCGGCTCGGGCCGCCACCATCCTGGCTGGCCTCGGCTTCGACACCGAGGCACAAGCCCGGCCGGTCGGCGACCTGTCGGGCGGCATGCGGATGCGCGTGGCCCTGGCGGCGACGCTGTTCCTGCAGCCCGATCTCCTGCTGCTCGACGAGCCCACCAACCACCTCGACCTCGAGGCGACGCTGTGGCTCGAGACCTGGCTGAAGACCTATCCCCACACCATCCTGATGGTCAGCCACGACCGCGACCTGCTGAACCGCGTGGTCGACACCACCATCCATCTCGAGAACGCGAAGCTGACCGCCTATACCGGCGGCTACGACCAGTTCGAGCAGACGCGCCGCATGCGGCTGGAGCATCTGGCCGCGCTGCAGAAGCGCCAGATCGCCCAGCGCGCCCACATGCAGAGCTTCATCGACCGGTTCAAGGCCAAGGCCACCAAAGCCCGCCAGGCGCAGAGCCGGGTGAAGGCGCTGGAGAAGATGGAGCCGATCGTCGCCCTGGTCGAGGACCAGTCGATCAGCTTCGACTTCCCGCCGCCGGAGGAGCTGGCGCCGCCGATCCTGGTGCTGGACAAGGTAACCGTCGGCTATGACGAGCGCCCGGTCCTGAAGAATCTCGACATGCGGATCGACATGGACGACCGCATCGCGCTGCTGGGCGCCAACGGCAACGGCAAGTCGACCCTGGTCAAGCTGTTCGCCGGCCGGCTGGAGCCGATGGCCGGGCAGCTGCGCAAATCCAACAAGCTCAAGGTCGGCTATTTCGCCCAGCACCAGGCCGAGGAGCTGGACCTGTCGCTGAACGCCATCGCCCAGGCGCGGCGGGTGATGCCGGGCAAGACCGACGAGAAGATCCGCGCCCATCTCGGTCGTTTCGGCTTCGTCCAGCGCCGGTCGGAGACCCGGATTGGCGACATGTCGGGCGGCGAGAAGGCGCGGCTGCTGCTGGCCCTGATGGCGCGCGAGGCGCCGCAGCTGCTGCTGCTCGACGAGCCGACCAACCATCTCGACGTCGACAGCCGCCAGGCGCTGGTGCAGGCGCTGAACGAGTATGACGGCGCGGTGGTGCTGATCACCCACGACCCGCATCTGATCGAGCTGACCGCCGACCGGCTGCTGCTGGTCAAGGACGGGGCCGTGAGCCCGTTCGAAGGCGATCTCGACGACTATCGCCGGCTGCTGTCCGAGCAGCGCCGGCAGGAGCGCGCCGGGCGCCAGGCCGAGAAGCTGAGCCAGGCCGACCGCAAGGAGCAGCGCCGCGCCGCCGCCGAGGCCCGCGCCCAGCTGGCGCCGCTGCGCCAGCAGATCCGCGACATCGAGAAGCGGATCCAGGGGCTGGAGCGGGAGAAGAAGGCGATCGAGGCGAAGCTGGCCGACACCGCGCTCTACAACAACCCGGCCGCGGCCACCGAGCAGCAGATCGCGCTGCACGAGGTGCAAAGCAAGCTGGACGCCGCCGAGGAAGCCTGGCTGGAAGCCAACGGCAAGCTGGAGGCGGCGCAGGCGCTGGCGGGATAAGGCGGAGCCATCCCCCTCACCCTCCCGCCGCCAACGCGGCGGGCCCCTCCCTCTCCCCAAGGAGAGGGAAAACAGGGCCGCGGCCAATTCACCTCTCCCTCGGGGAGAGGTCGAAATCGCGCAGCGATTTCGGGTGAGGGGGTGGCTCCGGCCCCTCCTACCGCAGCGCCTCCCACACCGTCGCCGGGGTCAGCGGCATCTGCAGGCCGTTCGCGGCCGCACCATGGCCGGCGCGCGTGAGAGCGTCGGCGACGGCATTCACCACCGCCGGGGTGGCGCCGATGGTGCCGAGCTCGCCCACGCCCTTCACGCCCAGCGGGTTGTTCAGGCACGGCGTCGATTCGTCGAGCACATGGACGAAGTCGCGGATGATGTCCGCGCGCGGCACGCCGTAATCCATCAGCGTGGCGGTCATCACCTGCCCGGTCTCGCGGTCATAGACCATGTGCTCGCCGAGCGCCTGGCCGATGCCCTGGACCGCACCGCCGTCGAGCTGGCCGCGCACGATCATCGGGTTGACCACCCGGCCGACATCGTTGGCCGAGACATAGGAGACGATGTCGACGGTGCCGGTCTCGGGATCGACCTCGACCTCGCAGATGTGGCAGCCATTCGGCCAGCTCGGCCCCTGCACCGTGCTGGTGGCGTCGATGAAGATGCGCCGGTCGGGCTGGCGGCCGGCGAGCTCGAACAGGCCGATGCCGCGGTCGGTGCCGGCAATCCGGAACTCGCCCTCGGCATATTCGATGTCGGCGGCCGCGGCCTCCAGCGCATCGCCGGCCAGCTCGCGCCCGGCGTCGACCGCGCGCTCGGAGGCGTGGCGGATCGCCGAGCCGGCGGTGAACAGCGACCGCGACCCGGCGCTGCCGAAGCCCTGGCCGCGGTCGGTGTCGCCCATGACGATCCGGATCCTGTCGATCGGCACGCCGAAGACGTCGACCACCAGCTGGGCGTAGGAGGTGGCGATCCCCTGCCCCATCGGCATGGTCGCCGCGTAGACCTCGATGTCGCCGTCGCCCGAGACCTGGACCGTCACCCGCTCCTCGAACACATTGCCGCCGGTCCATTCCAGGAACGAGGCCAAGCCGCGGCCACGCAGCTTGCCGCGGGCACGGGACTCGGCCTCGCGCGCGGCGAAGCCGTCCCAGTCGGCCAGGTCCACGGCCTGGTCGATGATCGAGCCGAACTTGCCGCTGTCATAGGTCTGGCCCATGGCGTTGGTGTAGGGCATCTGCTCGGGCCGGACGAGATTGCGGCGCCGGATCTCGACCGGGTCCAGGCCCAGCTGCCGCGCCGCCGCGTCGAACAGTCGCTCGATCAGATAGATCGCCTCCGGCCGTCCGGCTCCGCGATAGGCGCCGGTCGGCGCCGTATGAGTCAGCAGGGCCGTGAAGTCGAGGTCGATGGTGCGGATGTCGTAGATGCTGGTCGACACCCAGGGGCCGATCATCAGCTGGATGATGATGCCCGCCGTGGTGGCGTAGGCGCCGACATTGGCGTGCGACCGCACCCGGTAGCCCAGCACCTTGCCGGCCTCGTCCAGCGCCAGCTCGGCCCGGCTCTCGACGTCGCGGCCATGGGTCGCCGCCAGGAACTCCTCGATCCGCTCGGCCGTCCATTTCACCGGCCGCCGCAGCTTGCGCGCGGCATAGGCCACCAGGATGTCCTCGGGGTAGAGGCCGGTCTTCATGCCGAAGCCGCCGCCGACATCGTCGACCACCACCCGCACCTTGTCCCGCGGGATGCCGAGCACCGCATCGCACAGCGTGTCGCGGGCGCCGGACGGCATCTGGCTGGACAGGCGCAGCGTCAGCTTGTCGGCCTCGACATCGTACTCGGCCTGGGAGCTGCGCGGTTCCATCGGGGTCGGCGCCAGGCGCTGGTTGACGATGTCGAGCGAGACGATATGGGCGGCGGCCTGGAAGGCGGCATCGGTCGCCGCCGCATCGCCATGCCGCATCTGCGCCGCGATGTTGCCGGTTGCCGCCGGCCAGACCTGCGGTGCATCCGCCGCCAGGGCCTGCGCCACGCCGGTGACGGCGGGCAGCTCGTCATATTCGACCACGATGGCGTCGAGCGCGTCCTTCAGCACGCCGCGGCTGTCGGCCACAAGCGCGACCACCGCCTCGCCGACGAAGCGCACCACCTCATGCGCCAGCGCCGGCCGCAGCGGCGACGCTCCGGGCGACCCGTCCGGCCGCTTGAAGATCGGCGCCAGCGGCAGCGGCTTCACCCCGTCCGCGACCAGATCGGCGCCCGTCAGCACGGCCACGACGCCGGGCATCGCCAGTGCCTCCGATGCGTCGATCGACACGATCCGGGCATGCGGATGCGGCGAGCGCAGGAAGCCGAGCCAGGTCTGTCCGGGCAGGGAGATGTCGTCGCTGAACCGGCCGGCGCCGGCCAGCAGCCCGGCATCCTCGATCCGCCGCACTTCGCGCCCGCTGCCGAACCGCCCGACAGTCGATCTATCCGTCATCACTCGTCACCTTGGCTGGGAAACCGCCGGGATGCCTGATCCGCCGCGGCCTTGGCTGTCAGTCTATATGGGCGCGGATAACGCCCGCGCACCACTTGCGGGACAAAATGGCTACGGCTGCAACTCAGGCACGCTCCGGCCAGCGGACCAGGCCGCGGGTGAAGTCGCGCCAGGCGGCCGCCGTGCTCCAGCGGTCGAACAGCAGGGCGTGCAGCCCGGCGCTGACCAGCAGCGTCACCGCGGCGGCGAAGACCACGTCGCTGAAGAAATGCCCGCCCATGCCGATGCGCAGCAGGCCCAGCAGCCCGCCCAGCGCCATCGATCCCCAGAAGATCCGGCGGCGCCGCCGCGCCGGCACGACATAGGCGACGCTGTGGACGACGAAGCCGGCGGTCGGGTCGCCGGCGACGAAGGAACAGTTGCGGCTGCACTGGCCGGCCGGGATCAGCGGAGGGGTGAAGGTTGCGCTGCCGCCGAAGGCCTCGACCTGGCGCGGCCGGGCTCGGCCCCAATGGTCCTTCAGCACCGCGTTGGCCACCAGCCCCGGCCCGATCGCCAGGGCCAGCGCCAGGAAGGTCCAGCGCCGCGCATCGAGGCCAAGCATTCGCCGCTGCCGCAGCCAGGTCCAGCCCGCGGCGAGCAGCAGCAGCACGGCGGCGGTACGGACCAGGATCTGCACCAGCTCGTGGATCGCCTCCGCCGGCGGCGCGCCGTCCCAGTCGAAGCCGCTCCCCGAGGTGTAGAACCAGCCGGAGACGACGAGGTCGATCCCGGGCAGGAGGACCAGCAGGGCACAGAGGGCGACCGCGAGCCACAGCGCGACTCGAGGCGTCACCCGCCCACCCGCTGCTTCTCGCTCCAAGCGCCGGCCTCGTCCTGCTGGTAGTAGACCAGGGTGTGGCCGGCATCGCGGAGCCGCTTCCAGCGGCCGCGGGCGGCCTGCACCGCCTCCGGGTCGTTGCCGTCGAACAGGTCGCAGACCGTCGGGAACGCGCCGTCGCCGTCCGACTCCGCGCCATCGCCCAGGAAAAGCACCTGGGCCTGGTTCGGATTCTCCATCTGGTCGGTGATCCAGACCGGCTGCTCCTCGGCGAAGCCGTCGCGCCTGGTGCCGTGCGGCAGGAACCCTTCCTTGGAATGGGTCCAGAGATGGCCGGCCAGGCTCTCCGCCCGCTCCTCCGAGCCGACGCGGACCACCGCTCGCCAGCCGCGCTGCAGCGTCCGGTCGAGCAGCACCGGCAGGGTCTGCTCGAACGTCCGCGCGGTCAGATGGTAGAACCGGATCTCTGCCATCAAGGTCTTGGCATCAGCCTTCGTAATTGTCGGTCACGAAGCGATCCAGCAGCCGCACGCCGAAGGCCGTGGCACCCTTCGGCACGGTCGGCGTGTCCTTGCTGGACCAGGTCGTGCCCGCGATGTCGAGATGGGCCCAGGGCACCTTGTTGACGAAGCGCTGCAGGAACTGCCCGCCGATGATCGACCCGGCGTCGCGGCTGCCGGTGATGTTCTTCATGTCGGCAATGTCGCTGTCGATCTGCTTGTCATAGGCGTCGGCCAGCGGCAGGCGCCACAGCTTCTCCTCGACCGCCTTGCCGGCGGCGGCGAGCTTCTCGGCCAGGGCGTCGTCGTTCGAGAACAGCCCGGCATGGTCGGTGCCCAGCGCGATGATCACGGCGCCGGTCAGGGTGGCCAGGTTGACCATCGTCTTCGGCTTGAACCGGTCCTGCGTGTACCATAGCGCGTCAGCCAGCACGAGCCGGCCCTCGGCGTCGGTGTTCCAGACCTCAATGGTCTGGCCGGACATCGAGGTGACGATGTCGCCCGGCCGCTGCGCGTCGCCCGCCGGCATGTTCTCGACCAAGCCCAGCACGCCGACGGCGTTGACCTTGGCCTTGCGCAGCGCCAGCGCCTTGAACAGCCCGGTGACCACGCCGGCGCCGCCCATGTCCCACTTCATGTCCCACATGCCCTGGCCGGGCTTGAGCGAGATGCCGCCGGTGTCGAAGGTGACGCCCTTGCCGACGAAGGCGATCGGCGCCTCGTCCTTGCGCTTGCCGCCGGCGCCCTTCCATTGCAGCACCACCAGCTGGCTCTCGCGCGCCGAGCCCTGGCCGACGCCGAGCAGCGCGCCCATGCCGAGCTTGCGCATCTGCTTCTCGCCCAGGATCTCGACCTCGACACCGAGATCCGCCAGTTCCTTGGCCTTGGCGGCGAAGCTTTCCGGATGGAGGATGTTGGCCGGCTCGGATACCAGCTCGCGGGTCAGGAACACGCCCTGGGCCACCGCATCGGCGCGGGCGAAAGCCTTCTTCGCCGCCGCGGCGTCGCCGGTCTGCACCGCCAGGCTCTTCAGCGTCGGCTTGGCTTCGGCCTTCTCCGTGGTGCGGTAGCGCTCGAAGCGCCACGCGCGAAGCCGGGCGCCGAAAGCGAATTCGGCGGCCGCGGCGCCCGCGCCCTGACCGTCGAGGACGACGCCGTCGAGCTGGGCCGTCGCCGCATCGATCCGGGCCTGGTTCAAGAGTGCTGCGACCGTGCCGCCCGCCCGCTGCAGCCGGACCGCGTCGACCTCCTCCGGCTTGCCGAGGCCGAACAGCACGATCTGATCGGCGCCGGCGACGCCGTACAGCGCCAGGGTCTCGTCGCGGCCGCCCTTGAACTTCGGCGCGGCCTTCAGCGCCCGCGACAGGGCACCCTTCGACCGCTTGTCGACCGCGGCGGCGGCCGTGGAGAGGACGCCGTCGGCGAACACGCCGAGCACCAGGGCGCCGGCTTCCACGGAAGCGGGCGGAGCGAAGGAGATCTGCATCTTGTCGTCTTCCGGGCGATTTCCGATGGCCGCGGCCAGGGCGGCGGAACCTGCAAGGTAACAGCGGGTTTCACAGCCGTCACCGGTCGAAAACGGTGCTGCCGCCGGCTGCGACTCCTTGATGGTCGCGGCGGCGGGCCGTCTGAGGTAGAAGATCCGCCCAACCGCCGCCTTCGGCACCACAGGCCAGCCGCACCCGATGCTCCGCTCCCCCACCCTCTATGCCTATATCGTGCGGCAGTTCCTGTTCTGGTTCCTGGCCGTGCTGCTGGTGCTGAGCGGCGTGATCGCGGTGTTCGAATTCGTCGAGTTCGTGCGCCAGGTCAGCTCCATCCCCGAATTGCCGGTCAGCCTGGCCTTCACCCTGGCCGCCTTCAAGCTGCCCAGCGACGTCGAGATCCTGTTCCATTTCGCCGTGCTGATCGCCGCGATGGTGACCTTCTGGCGCATGACCCGCAGCCGCGAGCTGGTGGTCGCCCGCGCCAGCGGCCTCTCCGCCTGGCAATTCCTGGCGCCGGTGATCGCCGCGGCGATGGTGCTGGGCGTGCTCAAGATCACGGTCGTCAACCCGATCTCGGCAGCGATGTACAGCCGGTTCGAGCGCCTGGACCTCGACTTTCTGGGCGGCACCGGCGACGTCATGAAGGTGGCCAAGACCGGCTTTTGGCTGCGCCAGAAGGACGAGAGCGGGATCGTCGTCATCCATGCCGAGAAGGTCGGCGGCAACGGCGACCAGTTGCAGAACGCGATGTTCCTGCTGCTGAACCCGGACGAGACCTATCGCGGCCGGATCGACGCCGCCAGCGCCCAGCTGCAGGACGGCAAATGGGTGATCAGCAACGCCTGGGTGATAAAGGGCGAGACGCCGGCGGAGCATGTCGACACCACCTCGATCCCCAGCAACCTGACCCGCAACGGGATCCAGGAGCGCTTCGCCTCGCAGCAGACCATCTCGTTCTGGGACCTGCCGGACTATATCCGCAACCTCGAGGCCACCGGCTTCTCCTCGACCCGCTACCGCATCGCGTATCAGGGGCTGCTGTCGCAGCCGCTGCTGATGGCGGCGATGATCCTGGTCGCCGCGGCCTTCAGCCTGCGGCCGGGGCGCCGGGTCGACACCGTGCTGATGATCGTCGGCGCCATCGTCACCGGCTTCTCGATCTTCGTGCTCGGCGACATCGTGGCCGCGCTCGGCCGGCAGGGTTCCCTGCCGGTGCCGATGGCCGCCTGGGCCACGTCCGGCGTCGCCCTGCTGTTCGGCGTCACCGCGCTGCTGCATCTCGAGGATGGTTGAACCCGCTATGGCCCCGGCCGCTTTTGCCTTGAGTCGGCCAAAGTCACGTGCTGTATCTGCGCCTTTCAACAGCGAGGCCGTGTCGCCCTCATGATCCGTCGTCTGTCGGCCCCGATAATCGCCCTGGTCCTGGCCATCACCTCTGTCGCCGTTCCCGCGGCCATGGCGCAGACCCGTCCCGCCCCGGCCTCCGCCGTCGGCACCATCGCCGCGGTGGTCAATGACGACGTGATCACCGTGGCCGACCTGCAGATGCGCATGCGGCTGGCGCTGATGAGCAGCGGCCTGCCGGCGACGCCGGACGCGCAGCAGCGGCTGCTGCCCCAGGTGCTGAGGCTGCTGATCGACGAGAAGCTGCAGGGCCAGGAGGCCACCCGCGCCGGTATCGCCATTCCGGCCCAGGACGTGGATCGGGCACTGGCGTCGATCGCCGGCCAGAACAAGATGTCGACGCAGCAGCTGTTCACGATGCTGAAATCCACCGGCGTGCCGCAGAGCGCGCTGGAGGACCAGGTGCGGGCCCAGCTCGGCTGGCGCCAGCTGATCCAGCGCCGCTTCGTCTCCCAGGTCGAGGTTTCCGACACCCAGATCGACGAGGTGGTTGAGCGGCTCAAGGCCAACCAGGGCAAGCCGCAATATCTCGTCGCCTCGATCTTCCTCGCGGTCGACCAGGATGCCGGCGAAGCCCAGGTCAAGGCCCTGGCCGACCGGCTGGTCTCGGAGATCCGCCGCGGCGCCCCCTTCCCGGCCGTGGCCCGCCAGTTCAGCCAGGCCGCCGGCGCCCAGGGCGGCGGCGACATGGGCTGGGTCCTGGCCGGACAGCTCGAACCCGCGCTCGACCAGGTGCTCGGCACCATGGAGAAGGCCCAGGTGTCGGACCCGATCCGCACCCTCGGCGGCTACAACATCCTGCTGCTGCGCGACAAGCGGACGGTCAACGCGAACACCGCGGGCGGCGTCAAGGTCCGCCTGAACCAGATCGTCGTCCCGGTGCCCCCGACCGCACCGGCCAACCGGGTGCAGACCGTGGTGGGGCAGATGCGCAACGACTTCTCCAGCGTCAATGGCTGCGAGGCCTTCCAGGCCAAGGCCAAGGAACTGGGCGTGACCGCCAACACGGATCTGGGCGACGTCCTGCTCAGCCGCCTGCCCGACGCCATGCGCCAGGTGGTCAGCGCCCTGCCCGACGGCCAGGTCAGCTCGCCCTTGCGCGTGCCGGGCGGTGTTGCCGTGATGATGGTCTGCTCGCGCCAGGATGTCGGCGGCGACGGCGTCGACCGCGACCAGATCCGCGCCGGCCTGGCCGAGCAGAAGATCGACATGATGCAGCGCCGGCTGCTGCGCGACCTGCGCGGCAACGCCTATATCGACATCCGGCTCTGAGGGCCCCCTGACCCTGTCCGGCGACGCCCTCCGCGACGCGATCGCCGCCCTGCCGCCGCTGCGCGACGTGATCGCGCAGCACGGGCTGGCGGCGAAGAAGTCACTCGGCCAGAACTTCCTGCTCGACCTCAACGTCACCGGCCGGATCGTGCGCGAGGCCGGCGATCTGGCCGGCGCGCATGTGGTCGAGATCGGACCCGGCCCGGGCGGGCTGACCCGCGCGCTCCTGGCCTCCGCCGCCGAGGGCGTCACGGTGGTCGAGCGCGACCGGCGCTTCAGGCCGGCGCTCGAGGACCTGGCCGCGGTGGCCGGCGGCAAGCTTCGCATCGTCGAGGCGGATGCGCTGAAGACCGACATTCCGGCACTGGTGCCGGCGCCCCGCGCGGTGATCGCCAACCTGCCCTACAATGTGGCGACGCCGCTGCTGATCGGCTGGCTGCGCCGGATCGACGACTTCCGGTCGCTGACGCTGATGTTCCAGAAGGAGGTGGCGGACCGGCTGGTCGCCGGGCCGCGCAGCGGCGCCTATGGCCGGCTGTCGGTGATCGCCCAGTGGCGGGCCGAGGTCGATCCGCTGCTGACCCTGCCGGCCCGCGCCTTCACCCCGCCGCCCAAGGTCGATTCGACGGTGGTGCAGCTGCGGCCGCGCGCGCAGCGCGAGGACGTGCCCTTCGCGGCGATGGAGACGGTCACGGCCGCCGCCTTCGGCCAGCGCCGCAAGATGCTGCGTGCCAGCCTGCGCGGTCTGGGCGAGGCCGAGGCGCTGCTGGCCGAGGCCGACCTGCCGCCGACCGCGCGGGCCGAAGAAATCGACATCGCCGGCTTCGTCCGCTTGGCCCGGGCGGTGGCGGCGCGGCAGGGCTGACCCGCCGCGGCGACCGTCAGGGACTCGGGGCTGCAGCCTTCAGCGCCTCGAAGCGCCGCAGCGCCTCCTCCGCCACGCGCTGATTCACATTCTGCGGCGTCAGGCCTGCGATGTTCGAATTCGGGAAGAGCAGGTATTGAACATTGCGGTTCAGGCTCGCATCGAGAATTTTGCTGCAGCGGGTCTTGCGATCAGGATCCTGCCATTGCCGGCAACGGGAATCGCCGATGGCCTCAAACAGAGCGATCGACCCTTCCCCGATCTTGTTGTGCGGCCCGCCGTCGCCGATCAGGACGGGAACGACCTTTGTGCCGTCGATGACGACACCGATGTCTCCCATCTCGATGCCAGTGAGCCGGGTGAATTCGCGGGCTTCGGCATGGCTGCCATTGGGTTTGGCAAACGGGATGACCACATAGGGGACCGTGTCCGAATAGACGGAGCTGCCGTCCGGGAAGCGATAGGTGGTGTGTTTCAGACCGGTCAGGCCAGGATCGGTCTGCGCCTTGAAGCCGCCGTCGATGTCGAGCCCGAGCTTGGCATCGAAGGAGATCGTGCCGTCGGGAAGCCGGTTCAGCGCGGTCAGCCGATTGGGATCACCGCTGCACCGCCGGAAGCCTGAAAAGCTCTCGCCCCGGAAGATGTTCTCCCGGTCGCAACGCTCGAACTCGCGACGATACTCCTCATCGACCGGGACACCCGCGGGAATGCCGCTCGGGGCAGCGCCGGACATGGCCCGCGTGGTGGCCGAGGCCTCGGATATCGAGGCCGGCATGGCCGGTTGCGAGCCCTGGCACCCCGCGACGAGCACCGCGACGAAGCCGGCAGCGACGGCCGAGGCCGCCTGCCAGAGGCGCTGTGTCATGAGGCCCCTCCTCAAGGCTCACCGTCGATGACGCACTGGCAGCGGGGGATTCTCCTGTTGTTCGAGCTCGGGAACTGGCCGCCGAGGAACGCCCTCAAGTCATCGATCACCTCAATCACGCGGGACCGGCTGTCGCTCCACAGGATGTTGTCGTCCGGGCCGGAGAGAGCGGAGCTGGGGTTGAGGCAGCCGATGCTCGCCAGATACCCATTCGCCGGATGGATCAGGATGCCGGTTCTGGACCCGGTCGGTGACAGTCGCAGAGCCGGTCTCGGAGTCGCGTTGATCCGGGCCGACGAGGTGAAGCCAATCGTCTTGTACTTCTCGTTGCTAGCCCCGTCATGGGTGTGGAGCTCATAGGTTCCGGCGGCCACCCGGCGATGCATCGACACGCCGGTCCTGGTGTTGTCCCCCGGCCCCTGCCGTTCGACGATGGTGCCGCTCAGCTGCGCGACCGCGGTCCCGTCGTGGAACACCTGGTAGCTGCCGACGGTGCGGGCAAAAGCCTTGCCGACGCGCGTCTCCTCGCGCGACCGGACGATATGAATTTCCCAGTCGTGACCAGTAATAGGCATGGCTGAAATCCCTCATGAAAAACGAAGAGGACGAAAAGGCGACGCCGCTTGCCACGGCGTCGCGCCTGTAAAATGAAACATAAATATCGAAGTAAATCAGACGAAGTTATACTGTATTCAAAACGTGTCCGAGATTGGTCAATTTTCCGGCGGGAATATGGCTTCGCCCGCTAGAGCCTGGCCTGCAGCGAGCGGACGAAGTCCGGCAGGCCGGTCTGGCGGCTGCGGCGCAGCCGCTCGGCTGCCAGGATCGCCTGGACCTGGGCGATGCTGGCGTCGAGGTCCCGGTTGATGATTGCGTAGTCGTATTCCGGCCAGTGGCTCATCTCGTCCGCCGCCTTGGCCATGCGGCCGGCGATCACCTCGTCGCTGTCCTGGGCGCGGGCGCGCAGCCGCTGCTCCAGCGCTTCGACCGTCGGCGGCAGCACGAACACGCTGACCAGATCGGTCCGCACCTTCTGCGCCAGCTGCTGGGTGCCCTGCCAGTCGATGTCGAAGATCACGTCGCGGCCGGCTGCCAGCGCCGCCTCGACCGGGGCGCGCGGCGTGCCGTAACCGTTGCCGAACACCTTGGCGCGTTCGAGCAGCTCGTCATTGGCGACCATGGCGTCATAGGCCGCCTGGTCGATGAAGTGGTAATGCGTGCCGTCGATCTCGCCCGGCCGCTGGGCGCGGGTGGTGACGGACACCGAGATCGTCAGGTTCGGGTCCTGCGCCAGCACGGCCCGGGTGATCGAGGTCTTTCCGGCCCCCGAGGGCGAGGACAGGACGAGCATGAGCCCGCGACGAGCGATTTCAGTGGTCATTCGATGTTCTGGATCTGCTCGCGGAACTGTTCGATCACGGCCTTGAGGTCGAGGCCGATCCGGGTCAGCGCCACATCCGCCGCCTTCGAGCACAGCGTGTTGGCTTCCCGGTTGAATTCCTGACACAGGAAATCGAGCCGGCGCCCGACGCCGCTGCCGGCGGCGAGCAGGCCCCGCGCCTGGCCGATATGGGCGTCGAGCCGGTCGAGCTCCTCGCGCACGTCGCAGCGGCCGACCAGGACGGCCACCTCCTGCGCCAGCCGGTCCTCGGCCAGGGGCGGCCGGGCCTCGAGCAGCAGGTCGAGCTGGGCCTTGAGCCGCGCCTTGAGTGCCTCCGGCTGGGCGGCGGCGGAGGCTCGGGCCTGGGTCACGAGCTCGGTGATCTGGTCGATCTGGCCGGCCAGGACGTCGCGCAGGCGCCCGCCCTCCTCCAGCCGCGTCGCCAGCAGGTCGTCGAGCAGCGGCGCGATCGCCGCCCCCGCCTCGGCCTCGACGGCGCCGTTCAGCTCGGCCGAGGCGGAATCGCCGTTCTCGACCACGCCGCGGACGCCGAGCAGCGCGTCGACCTGGACCGGCGCGGTGTCGCCATTCACCTCGCGCACCAGGGCGATCAGCTGGTCCAGCACCTCGCGGTTGATGCGCAGCTGCGGTGCCGCCTCGCTGCGGCCGAGCGACAGGTTGAGGGTGACGTTGCCGCGGCGGAAGCGCTTGGCCAGCTCGACCCGGGCCACCGCCTCCAGCCGCTCGAAGCCGGTCGGGGTGCGCAGGCGGAGGTCGAGCGACTTGCCGTTGACGCTGCGCGCCTCCCACACCCAGGACAGCCCGTCGACGCCGCCCTCCCTGCGGGCGAAGCCGGTCATACTGGAAAGCGGGGCCGAGGCGGTCTTATCCTGAGTCATAGCGGGCTTATAGCGGTCGCCCGGATCCCCAACAAGGAGAACGCCATGCCGGCGCCGGCCGCGATCCTGATCACCGGCGCCTCCAGCGGCCTCGGCGCGGCGCTGGCCAAGGGCTATGCGGCGCCCGGCATGCGGCTGGTACTGTTCGGCCGCGACGCAGGCCGGCTGGAGGCGGTGGCCGAGGCGGTCCGCGGCCTCGGCGCCGTGGCGGAAACAGCGGCGGTCGACGTCACCGACCAGGCCGCGATGGCGGCGGCGGTGACCGCGGCCGACGAGGCCGGCCCGCTCGACCTGGTCATCGCCAATGCCGGCGTCGCTCCGGGCGGCGCGGAGGGCGCCGACGCGGCGGCGAAGGGCCGCCGGATCCTGGCGGTCAATCTCGACGGCGTGCTCAACACCGTCGACCCGATCCGGCCGCGGATGGCGGCGCGCGGCGCCGGGCAGATCGCGCTGATGAGCTCGCTGGCCGGCTTCCGCGGCTTTCCCGGCATGGGACCCTATGCCGCCTCGAAAGCCGCGGTGCGGATCTATGGCGAGGCGATCCGGGCCGAGCTGTGGCCGCGCGGCGTGCGGGTCTCGGTGATCTGCCCCGGCTTCGTGCGCACGCCGATGACCGACGGGGCCGGATTTCCGATGCCGATGCTGATGGAGGTGGAGGACGCTGCGGCGGCGATTCGGCGCGGCCTGGCGCGCGGCCGGCCGCTGATCGCCTTTCCCTGGCCGATCCATGCCGGCTCGCGGCTGCTGGCCGCCCTGCCCGCGGCCTGGGCCGACGCCCTGATCCGCCGCGTCATGCGGGTGTGACTGCCGTCACGGTGCGCTCACGAAGGAACGTGCATGGTCCTATCACGCACAGCGAGAGCACGACGATGCATCTGATCCATGACGATGACGACATCGACAGCCCGTTCGACCTGATCCGCGAGATCGTCACCATCGTCGGCTGGGTGGCGACGACCTTCGCCCTGCTGCTGGTCGCCTATGCCGCGTTCGGCTGATCCGGCGGCCCTTGCGCCGGAGCGGCAGCCGGCGCCTCTTCCTCGTCCAGTTCCCCCATCATCAGCGCGGCCTGGCGCTTGAGATGCGCGTAGCGCCGGATGCTGAAGGGGATGCTGCCGACATAGATCAGGCCGAGCGCGACCAGCGTCGGCCATGTGGCGGTGACCAGGAGCGTCGCCACCAGCCCGATCGCGACCAGCACCGGCACGATGTATTCCTGCGGGATCCGCACCACCTTCATCGAGAAGGTCGGGATCCGGCTGACCAGCAGCAGCGCGATGAAGACGGTCCACAGCCCGACCAGCAGCGGCGCCGCCCAGAAGCCGGGCGAGAACTCGAAGCTGATCATCAGCGGCATCAGGATCAGGATGGCGCCCGCGGGCACCGGCACGCCGGTGAAGTAGTTGTAGGCGAAGGGCGGCAGGGTGGTGTCGTCCAGCGCCGTGTTGAACCGCGCCAGGCGCAGCGCGGCGCAGACGGCATAGGCCATGACGGCGAGCCAGCCCAGGCTGCCGGCATCCTGCATCATCCAGAGATAGAGGATGATCGCCGGGCTGACACCGAAGCTGACGATATCGGCCAGGCTGTCCAGCTCCGCCCCGAACTTGCTCGACCCGCGCAGCAGTCGGGCGACGCGGCCGTCCAGCCCGTCCAGCACCGCCGCCACCAGGATCGCGGTCACCGCCTGCTCCCAGCGGTCCTGCACAGCATAGCGGATCGCGGTCAGCCCGGCGCACAGCGCCAGCGTGGTCAGGATGTTCGGCAGCAGCCGGTTGATCGTCAGGCCGCGGATGCGGACGACCGGGCGGCGGCGGAACGGCCGCCGATGCCGGCGGTGCTCGGGCTTGATCATCGGACGATCGCGACCGGATTGGCGACGGCGGCGGCGGCCAGGTCGGCCAGCACGGTCTCGCCGCCGATCATGGTCTGGCCGACCGAGACCAGCGGCTCGACCCCGTCCGGCAGGTAGATGTCGGTCCGGCTGCCGAAGCGGATCAGCCCGTAAGTCTCGCCGGCGACCACCGGCTGACCGGGCGAGAGGTCGCAGATGATGCGCCGGGCCACCAGCCCCGCGACCTGGACGAAGACCAGGATGCGCCCGTCCGGCAGGCGCAGCGAGACGGCGCTGCGCTCGTTCTCCTCGCTGGCCTTTTCCAGATTGGCGTTCAGGAACTTGCCCGGCCGGTACTTCACGTCGATCACGGCGCCGTCGGCCGGAACCCGGTTCACATGCACGTTGAAGACGTTGAGGAAGATGCTGATCCGGGTCAGCGGCCGGCTGCCGAGGCCGAGCTCCGCCGGCGGCGTCGCCGGCACCAGCATCTGCACCACGCCGTCGGCCGGCGCCACCACCAGGTCCGGCCGGCTCGGCGTCACCCGCGGCGGATGACGGAAGAAGTAGATGCACCAGGCGGTCGCCAGCACGCCGAGCCAGCCCAGCGGCTCCCACACCATGAACAGCATCACGGTGGCGACGGCGAAGACGCCGATGAACGGGTAGCCGGCCGGATGAATCGGCACCAGGACCCCGCGGATCGTGTGCAGAAGATGGGGGTCAGCTCTACCGTTCAAGGCGTCTTGTCTCCGGTGTCCGGGGCCGCGTCGCCGGGATTGGGCGGGGCGGCCTGCCGTCGCTTCTGCCATTCGGCGACGTTGCGGTTGTGCTCCTCGAGCGTCCGGGCGAAGACGTGCCCGCCGGAGCCGTCGGCTACGAAGTAATAATAGTCCGTAACCGCCGGCTTAAGCACTGCGGCAAGTGCGTCGCGCCCGGGATTGGCGATCGGCCCCGGCGGCAAACCCGCCACGACATAGGTGTTGTAGGGCGAATCCAGCTTCCAGTCGGCCCGGGTCAGCGCCCGGCCGAGCGGCTTCTTGCCCTCGGTCAGGGCGTAGATCACGGTCGGGTCCGACTGCAGCGGCATGCCGGCCTGCAGCCGATTCAGGAACACGCTGGCGACCACCGGCCGCTCCTTCGGCACGCCCGTCTCCTTCTCGACGATCGAGGCCAGGGTGACGGCATCCTGCGGCGACTTGACCGGCAGGCCGTTGCCGCGCTTGTCCCACAGCCCGTCGACTTCCTGCCGCATCGCCTTGCGCATCCGCTCGATCACGGCCGCGCGGGTGTCGCCGCGGATGAACTGGTAGGTCTCCGGCAGCAGCGAGCCTTCGGCGGGGACGTCCCCGACCTCGCCGGTCAGCAGCGGCTCGGCCTGGACCAGGGCCACGATCTCGGCCGAGGTCAGGCCCTCGGCGATGGTGATCTTGTGCGAGACGTTGCTGCCGCGGGCCAGCAGGTCGGCAGTCTCTGCCGGCGAGATCCCCGGCGCAAAGGCGTATTCCCCGGCCTTCAGGGCGCGGTCGCCGCCGTCCAGCGTCGTTCCGCCCAGGAACACCCAGCGGTTGTCGACGATTCCCGCTGCCTCGAGCTGCGCCGCGATCGCAGCCAGGCCGCTGCCGCGCTCGATCACGAGCGTCGCCGGGGCCGTCAGCGGCCCCGGTGCGCGATAGGCGTGAAGAAACCAGGCGACGCCGCCACCGATGACGGCCGCCAGCACCAGCAGGAAGACGAGCGCGCGGGCGAGTGCCCGAACCATCCGGTCAGACGTACTCGCGGAAGACCAGCGACGCGTTGGTCCCGCCGAAGCCGAAGCTGTTCGACAGCGCAGCGCGCACCGGCCGCTCCTTGGCCTGCTTGGGCACCAGGTCGACGCCGAGGCAGGCGTCGGACGGGTCCTCGAGGTTCAGCGTCGGCGGCACCACGTCGTGGTTGATCGAGAGCACCGAATAGATCGCCTCGACCGCGCCGGCGGCGCCGAGCAGATGGCCGATCGCCGACTTGGTCGAAGACATCGACACCGTCTCGATCGCGTTGCCGAACAGGCGCTTGACCGCGCCGAGCTCGATCTCGTCGCCGAGCGGCGTCGAGGTGCCGTGGGCGTTGACGTAGTCGATGTCCGACGGGGCCAGGCCGGCCCGCTTCAGCGCCGCCGACATCGCCCGGAACCCGCCATTGCCGTCTTCCGGCGGGGCGGTGATGTGATGCGCGTCGCCCGACAGGCCGTAGCCGACCACCTCGGCATAGATCGTGGCGCCGCGCGCCTTGGCGTGCTCCAGCTCCTCGAGCACGACCACGCCGGCGCCCTCGCCCATGACGAAGCCGTCGCGGCCCTTGTCATAGGGGCGCGAGGCCCGGTCGGGGGTCTCGTTGTAGCCGGTGGACAGCGCCCGGGCCGCGGCGAAGCCGGCGAGCCCGAGCCGGCACACCGCCGCCTCCGCCCCGCCCGCCACCATGACGTCGGCATCGTCCCACATGATCAGCCGCGCCGCGTCGCCGATCGCGTGCGCGCCGGTCGAGCAGGCCGTGACCACGGCATGGTTCGGGCCGCGGAAGCCGTGCTGGATCGAGACCTGGCCGGAGGCCAAGTTGATCAGCGCCGCCGGGATGAAGAAGGGGGAGATCCGGCGGGGCCCCTTCTCCTCCAGGGTCAGCGAGCCCTCGGCGATCCATTGCAGGCCACCGATGCCCGAGCCGATCATGACGCCGGTGCGCTCGCGCTCCTCGTCATTCGGCGGCACCCACCCCGAATTCGCGATCGCCTCATTGGCCGCGGCGATCGCATAATGGATGAAGACGTCGTTCTTGCGCTGGTCCTTGGGCGGGACCGCGCTGTCGACGTCGAAATCACCCGGGCCGGTGCCGCGCGGCACCATGCCCGCGATCCGCGCCGGCAGATCCGAGACGTCGAAGGTCGAGATCGCGCCGATGCCGGACTTGCCGGCGGTCAGTCGATCCCAATTGGTCTTCACACCGGCACCGAGAGGCGTGACCATCCCCATGCCGGTGATTACGACACGTCGCATCATTTCATCCGGTTCTGCGGCAAGGACCTGCGATCAGGCGGGAGTCGAATGCTGCTCGATGAACTGGATCGCGTCCTTCACCGTCAGGATCTTCTCGGCCGCGTCGTCCGGAATCTCGCAGCCGAACTCCTCCTCGAACGCCATGACCAGCTCGACCGTGTCGAGGCTGTCGGCGCCCAGGTCGTCGATGAAGCTGGCCGATTCGGTGACCTTGCCTTCTTCGACGCCGAGATGCTCGACGACGATCTTCTTAACGCGATCGGCGATGCTTTCGCTCATTCTTTCTACCTTTCAAGAGAGCGGAACGGGGCAGAATTCCGCAGTGCTGAACCCCCGCACGAGTGACCGCCCCGTAGACCCGCGGTCACATAACACACCTGATCGAACATGGCCAAGCATCTGGCCATGTCCAGTCCGGCGACGTCAAACCATTGCCATTCCGCCATTCACATGGATGGTCTGGCCGGTGACATAGGCGGCCTCGCTGCTGGCGAGATACAGGACCGCAGCGGCGATCTCGGCCGGGTCGCCCATCCGCGCCATCGGGATGGTGGCGGAGATCCGCGCCTTCTGCTCGTCGTTCAGTGCATCGGTCATGGCGCTGGTGACGAAGCCCGGGGCGACGCAGTTGACGGTGATGCCGCGGCTCGCGACCTCCTGCGCCAGCGCCTTGGTCATGCCGGTCAGGCCGGCCTTCGAGGCGGCGTAGTTCACCTGGCCCAGATTGCCGGTGTGGCCGACGATCGAGGTGATCGACACGATCCGGCCCCAGCGCTTCTTCATCATGCCGCGCAGCGCCGCGCGCGCCAGCCGGAAGCCGGACACCAGGTTGACGTCGAGCACGGTCTCGAAATCGTCGTCCTTCATCCGCATCGCCAGGCCGTCGCGGGTCAGGCCGGCATTGTTGACCAGGATGTCGATGCCGCCGGTCGCCGCCTCGGCCGCCTTGGCGACCGATTCGGCGCCCTCGGCGCTCGACAGGTCGCCCGGGGTCACATGGGCGCGCTCGCCCAGCGACCGCGCCAGCGCCTCCAGCTTCTCGACCTTGGTGCCGGACAGCGCCACGGCGGCGCCCTGGGCGTGCAGCAGGGTCGCGATGGCGCGGCCGATGTCGCCCGAGGCGCCGGTGACGAGCGCCGACTTGCCCTTCAGATCGAACATGCTCTCTTCCCTCGTGCTGCGGCCTTGTGCGTCAGGCGCCGGTCGATACGATCCAGACGTCGATCTCTTCCGGCGTCTGCAGCGATAATGCGGCGAGGTCGCGATCGATGCGCTTGGTGAGGCCGGCCAGCACCTTGCCGGCCCCGAGCTCGACCAGTTCCTGCACGCCTGCCGATTTCATGTAAAGCACGCACTCGCGCCAGCGCACGGTGCCGGTCACCTGCTCGACCAGAAGACGGCGGATCTCGTCCGGCGCGGTGACCGGGGCCGCGGTGACATTGGCCACCACCGGCAGGGCCGGCGCTTTGATCTCGACCGCGGCCAAAGCCGTGCACATGGCCTCGGCCGCCGGCGCCATCAGCGGGCAATGGAAGGGCGCGCTGACCGGCAGCAGGATGCTGCGCTTGGCGCCGAGCTCGGCCGCCAGCGCCATCGCCCGCTCCACCGCGTCCTTGTGGCCGCTGACCACGACCTGGCCGGGAGCGTTGTCGTTGGCCGCGGCGCAGATCGAGTCCGGCGTCGAGGCGCGGGCGGCGACGTCGCGCGCCTGGTCGAGATCGAGGCCCAGCAGCGCCGCCATGGCGCCGACGCCGACCGGCACCGCCTTCTGCATCGACTGACCGCGCAGGCGCAGCAGCCGGGCCGCATCGGCGACGCTGATCGCCCCGGCCGCGGCCAGGGCGGAGTATTCGCCGAGGCTGTGGCCGGCGACGAAGCCGGCGAAATCGGCCAGCGACCGGCCGGACCGCTCCGCCACCGTCCGTGCCGCGGCGACCGAGGCCGCCATCAGCGCCGGCTGGGCATTCTCGGTCAGCGTCAGCGTCGCGATGTCGCCGCCGAACATCAGCTCGGACAGCTTCTGGCCCAGCGCCGCGTCGACCTCGGCGAAGACCTCGCGGGCGGCTGCGGATCCGTCGGCCAGCGCCTTGCCCATGCCGACAGCCTGGCTGCCTTGTCCCGGAAACACGAAAGCGCGCGCCATGGCGGCGATCCCCGCATCACAATGAGGGCGCTGGTCTTAGAGCCTCACCACCGCAAGTCAAGCCTGATCAATGATACAGGGCTCCGATCGCGCTTGATCTTCGGGCGTTCCCGAGTATAGTGCGCGGCTTCGTCATGCTCCTTGCCGGTCGCTTGGCATAGCGGCCGGCTTTGACATGGGCGGCTGGCGGTCCCCGCACAGCGCCATGTCGGGAACAGCCACAAGGAGTCATCATGCCACTTTACGAGAGCGTGTACATCGCGCGGCAGGACGTGTCCGCCACGCAGGTGGAGGCCCTGACCGAGGGCTTCACCACCATCCTCACCGAGAATGGCGGCAAGGTCACCAAGACCGAGTATTGGGGCCTGAAGAGCTTCGCCTACCGGATCAAGAAGAACCGCAAGGGCCACTACGTCCTGATGAACATCGACGCCCCCGCGGCCGCCGTGGCCGAGATGGAGCGCCTGATGGGCATCAACGAGGATGTGCTGCGCACCCTGACCCTGCGCGTCGACACCCTCGAAGAGGGTCCGTCGGCGATGATGCAGAGCCGGGCCGGCCGGGACCGCGACGGTCGCGACCGCGACGGCCGTGGTGATCGCGACAGCCGTGGCGGCGATCGCGACCGCGGCGAGCGCCGGGACCGTGGCTTCGGCCGCGACCAGGCCGAAGGTGAAGGAGCCCAGGCATGAGCGCGATGGGTGCACGGCGTCCGTTCTTCCGCCGCCGGAAGACCTGCCCGTTCTCCGGCGCCAATGCGCCGAAGATCGACTACAAGGACACCAAGCTGCTGGGCCGGTTCATCTCCGAGCGCGGCAAGATCGTCCCGAGCCGCATCACCGCGGTCTCGGCCAAGAAGCAGCGTGAGCTGGCCCGCGCCATCAAGCGCGCGCGCTTCCTCGGCCTCCTGCCCTACATCGTGAAGTAAGGGGAGGATCCGATGGAAATCATCCTGCTGGAGCGGGTCGAGAAGCTCGGCCAGATCGGCGACGTGGTGAAGGTGAAGCCCGGCTTCGCCCGCAACTACCTCCTGCCGCAGAAGAAGGCGCTGCGCGCGACCAAGGCCAACCTGGCCGTGTTCGAGAAGCAGCGGGCCCAGATCGAGGCCAACAACCTCCAGGCCAAGGGCGAGGCCGAGGCCGTCGCGGGCCGGATGGACGATGTGAACATCGTCGTCATCCGCCAGGCCGGCGACAGCGGCCAGCTCTACGGTTCGGTGTCGGCGCGTGACATCGCCGAGGGCCTGACCGAGGCCGGCTACACCGTCTCGCGCGGCCAGGTCGCGATCGAGCAGCCGATCAAGACCCTGGGCCTGGAGAAGGTCCGGATCCGGCTGCACCCCGAGGTCAGCGTCATCGTCACCGTGAACGTCGCCCGCTCGGCCGAAGAGGCCGAGATGCAGCGCCAGCGCGGCGGCATGGTCGTGGCTTCGGTCCTCGAGGAAGAGGAAGCGGCGGCCGAGGCGGCTGCTGCGGCCGCCATCGCCGAGGCCGAGACCGAGAGCACCGAGGAAGAGCCGGCGTAACCAGCCCGGTTCGTTCTGTATCGAAGAAGCGCGGATCTTCGGGTCCGCGCTTTTTTGTTGGCCGGCGCCGGCTTACGCAACCTGAACAACAGGTTGCAAACTCTTAACGTGATCCGGAGCCCGGCCGGGATTAGCGTCCGCACCATCCGGTCCCATCGAGTTTCCGTCCATGTCCACGGCACAGCCGCAGGCGGTTTCCGTTCCGACTGCCGACGCGGCCGCCGTCACCGGCGGCCTGACCCTTCGACCCATGCACCAGCGCCTGAAGCCGGCCCTGCTGACGATCGTCACCCTGCTGCTGTTCGCCGGCGCCGCCTATGCGATCCGGCATGAGCTGGCGGCGATGAGCTGGCACGAGCTGATCGCCCGGATCCGCGCCCTGCCTTGGACCTCGGTCGGTCTGGCGCTGATGGGCACCATCGGCAGCTTCATCGCCTTGATCGGGTATGACTGGTCGGCGCTGCGCTATGTCGGCGCCCGCGTGCCGTTCCGGACCATGGCGCTGGCCAGCTTCTGCGGCTATGCCGTCGGCAACACCATCGGCGGCCTGGTCACCGCCAGCTCGGTGCGCTACCGCGTCTACACCGCGACCGGGCTGGAGTTCGGCGACATCGCCAGGATCGCCGGCTTCTGCGCTCTCGCCTTCGGCTTCGGCATCGTCACCGTCGGCGCCGCCGGGGTGCTGCTGCAGCCGCATCTGCTGACCCGGGCGCTCGGCATCCACAGCGGCTGGACCAGCGCCGCCGCCGCCGTGATCCTGGCCGGCGCCGCGCTGTTCCTGCTGTTCTGCGCCCTGCGCCGGCCCGGCCAGCCCTTCCTGGGCCGGATCCCGCTGCCCAGCTTCGGCATCGCCGCGGGCCAATTGCTGATCTCGACGGTCGAGCTGCTGTTCGCAGGCTTCGCCTTCTGGGTCCTGCTGCCGCATGGCAGCGTGCCGTTCTCCTCCTTCTTCGTCGTCTTCGTCGTCGCCACCGTGGCCGGCATCATCAGCCATGTGCCGGGCGGCGTCGGCGTGTTCGAATCGGTGATGCTGCTCGGCCTCGGCCCGGTGCTGCCGCCGCAGGCCATCGCCGCGGCGCTGGTCATCTACCGCGCGGTCTATTTCCTGCTCCCGGTGATCCTCGCCGTCAGCATCCTCGCCAGCGCCGAGACCGCGCGCGGCCTGCGACGGCTGCAGAGCCACGCCCCGACCCGGCTGACGCTCGACGTCGCCGGCCGGCTGATGCCGTCGGTGATGGCGGCGCTGATCTTCGTCGTCGGCACGCTGCTGCTGGTCTCGGCCGCCACGCCGACGCTGAAGAGCCGCTTCGAGATCCTGGAGAACCTGCCGATCGCGGTGGTCGAGCTGTCCCACATCCTGGCTGCCGTGACCGGGCTGGCGCTGCTGGTCGTCGCCTGGGGCCTGTTCCGGCGGCTGATCGCTGCCTATTGGCTGACCCTGCTGCTGCTCGGCGTCAGCGCCGTGCTGGCGCTGGGCAAGGGCTTCGCCTGGCGCGAGGCGCTGCTGCTGCTGCTGTGCCTCGTCATCATGCTGCCCTGCCGCGAGGAATTCTGGCGCCGCTCCGCCCTGTTCGACCAGCCGATGACCCCGGGCTGGCTGGTCGCGCTCGGCAGCGTCGTCGGCGGCATGGCCTGGCTGACCTTCTTCTCCTTCCGCCACGTCGCCTACGCCAACGACCTGTGGTGGACCTTCGAGGTCCATGAGGAAGCGTCGCGCGCCCTGCGCGCCATGGTGGCGGTCAGCCTGCTGGCCACGCTGTACGGCCTCTGGCACCTCGTCCGGGCCCATCGCGGCCGGATGACGGCCCCGACCGCCGCCGAGCTTCACCAGGCCGAGCAGATCCTGCGGCAGCAGCCCCGCGCCGAGGCCAATCTGGTGCGCATGGGCGACAAGGCGATCCTGTTCTCGGACAGCGGCCGCGCCTTCCTGATGTACGCCATCCAGGGCCGCACCTGGGCCGCGCTGGGCGACCCGGTCGGCGCGCGCGAGGACTGGCCGGAGCTGATCTGGCGCTTCCGCGAGATGACCGAGGCCACCAGCGGCCGCCCGGCCTATTACGGCGTCCGGGCCGAGACCCTGCCGCTCTATCTCGACACCGGCATGACGCTGTCGAAGCTGGGCGAGGAGGCACGGGTGCCGCTGCGGACCTTCACGCTCGACGGCGGCAGCCGCAAGAAGGCGCTGCGCTACGCCCTGTCGCGCGGCGAGAAGGACGGGTTGAGCTTCGAGATGGTGCCGGCCGGCGCCGGCACGGGCCTGATCAGCGAGCTCGCCGCCGTCTCCGACGACTGGCTGCACAAGCAGGCGGCCAAGGAGAAGCGGTTCTCGCTCGGCGCCTTCATCCCCGACTACGTCCACGGCTCGCCCACAGTACTGGTGCGCGAGAACGGCCGGCTGGTGGCTTTCGCCACGCTGATGGTGACCGAGGAGAAGAGCGAGGTTGCCATCGACCTGATGCGCCACACCGAGGCCAATTCCAAGCTGGTGATGGAGTACCTGATCACGAAGCTGATCGTGCATTTCAAGGATCAGGGCTATGGGACACTGAGCCTCGGCATGGCGCCGCTGTCGGGCTTGGAGAGCCACCCGCTGGCACCGCTGTGGCATCGCATCGGCCGCTTCGTCTACCGCAGCGGAGCGCGCTTCTACAATTTCGAGGGGCTGCGCACCTTCAAGCAGAAATACGACCCGGTGTGGGAGCCGCGCTACCTGGCGACGCCGAGCGGCCTGGCCCCCGCCCTCGCCATCTCGGACATCGCGGCGCTGATCGGCGGCGGGATCAAGGGGCTGGTGGCACGATGAAACGCACCTCCTGGCTGGCCGCCGCCGGGCTGGCGGTGACGGCCGCGGTCGCCCTGGCCGCCGCGGCCTGGCTGATCCCCGACCAGCGCGCCTCAGCCGCGGCGCCGCGCAGCTATGACGGCGGCACCCTCGGCTCGGTCCGGCTGTGGCAGCCGGAGGGGCAGCCCAGCTCCATGGTCTTCCTGCTGTCGGACGACACCGGCTGGACCGCGGAGTTCGACGCGGCGGCGCAGCGGCTGCAGGGCACCGGCGCCTTCGTCGTCGGCGTCGACCTGAAGAGCTATCTCGACGGGCTGGAGCACAGCGACGACGAGGACTGCCACTCCCCCGCCGGCGATTTCGAGGATTTGAGCCAGCGGCTCGAGCGTGAGTTCAAATTCGCCGCCTATCATGCCCCGATCGTGGTCGGCCGGGGCCAGGGCGCGACCGTCGCCTATGGCGCGGTGGCCCAGGCGGCGGCCAGGACCACGATCGCGGGCGGTGCCAGCATCGGCCCGCTGCCGCCGCTCAAGACCAAGCTGCCGCTGTGCTCCGGCCCGGCCGACACGCCGGTGGCGACGGCGGCCTCGGGGGGCGGCTTCACCTACGGGCCGCAGCCGCACATCCCGGGCTGGTGGCGGATCGGCCTGCAGCAGCCCGACGCGGCCACGAACGATCTCGCCACGGCGTCCGGCGGCGAGGTGATGACGCTGCCGCAGGATGCGCCGCTGGCCGACCAGGTCGCGGCGATGCTGCACCAGGATGCGCCGGCGGATGCCGACGCTTCCGCCGTCAGCAGCCTGCCGCTGGAGGAGTTGCAGGCCGCCGGCCCCTCACCCACCCTGGCGATCATCTATTCCGGCGACGGCGGCTGGCAGGATCTCGACAAGTCCATCGGCGAAGCGCTTCAAAGCAAAGGCATTTCCGTCGTCGGCGTCGACAGCCTGCGCTACTTCTGGAGCCAGCAGACGCCGGAGCAGACGGCCAAGGACCTGGCCCATATCATCGACCATTACGGCAAAGCCTGGGGCGCCCAGCGCGTGGTCCTGATCGGCTATTCCTTCGGCGCCAATGTCCTGCCTTTCGCCTACAACCGGCTGCCGGCGGCCGAGAAGGCGAAGGTCGACCAGATCAGCCTGCTGGGCCTGGCCGAGCGCACCGATTTCGAGATCCGGGTCACCGGCTGGCTCGGCGTCAGCGCTGATGACGACGCGCCGCCGGTGGCGCCGGAGCTGAAATCGATCGATCCGGCCCGCATCCAGTGCTTCTACGGCGAGGAGGAGGACGACACCGTCTGCCCGACCCCCGCCATGGCCGGCGCCGAGGTGATCAAGACCACCGGCGGGCACCATTTCGACGGCGACTACGACAGCCTTGCGCGCATCATCATGGACGGCGCCGCGAAGCGGCAGCAGGCGGGGCTTTCGGCCGCGACGACCAAGCCGGCAACTCCCTGATTCAACGTTCGGATTCCGGTTGTCCACAGAACCTTCCACATTCGGTCCCGCTATCCACAGGGGTTCGGGACCGTCGATTAGTGGCGGTTTCCCACCGGGCTGCGGTAGGGTGGGCCGATGGAGAAGTTCCGTCCCGAATCCCCCCTCACCCTCGTTCACAGCACCGACCAGACGGCGAGCCCGACCTATCGGCGGATGCCGGCGAACGAGGAGGCCGAACAGGCGCTGCTCGGCGCCATCCTGGCCAACAACGCCGCGCTGGAGAAGGCGTCCGACTTTCTGCGGCCGGAGCATTTCTACGTGCCCGCCCATGGCCGGATCTATGGCGCGGCGCTGCGACTCGCGGAGCAGAACCGGGTCGCCGACCCCATCAGCCTGAAGCAGTATTTCGAGACCGACAACGAGCTGGAGGGCGTCGGCGGCCCCCAGTACCTGACCGACCTGGCGGCCAGCGTTGTGTCGGTGATGAACGCCGAAGACTACGCCCAGACCATCTACGACCTGTCGCTGCGTCGGCAGCTGATCCTCGCCGGCGAGGAGATCGTCAACGACGCCTACAAGCTCGACAACGAGATGGACGGCCCCGCCCAGATCCAGGAGGGCGAGGAGAAGCTGTACCGCCTGTCCAGCTCGGGCGTGCTGCGCAAGGATTTCGAGCCTTTCGGCGATGTCCTTGCCCGCGCCGTCGATGCCGCCGGCAAGGCGCTGGAGCGCGACACGCCGCTGACCGGCGTAACCACCGGCTTGGCCGAGATCGACAAGATGATGGGCGGCCTGCAGCCGTCGGATCTGATCGTGCTGGCCGGCCGGCCGGGCATGGGCAAGACCGCGCTGGCCACCAACATGGCCTTCAACGCCGCCACCGCCTATCTGCGCAAGCACGGCAAGGAAGGTGCCGTGGTCGGCTTCTTCTCGATGGAAATGTCCGCCGACCAGCTCGCCGTCCGTATCCTGTCCGAGGTCGCCGAGATCGCGTCGGAGCGGATCCGCAAGGGCGACATGAAGCGGTCCGACTTCCCGCGCGTGGTCGAGGCGGCAAACCTGATCCGGCAGACGCCCTTCTTCATCGACGACACCGCCGGCGTTTCGATCAGCACCTTAAGAACGCGCGCCATGCGCCTTAAGCGCCAGCATAATCTTGGCATGCTGGTGGTCGACTACATCCAGCTGATGAGCGCCGGCGGATCGAAGAAGACCGACAACCGGGTGCAGGAGATCTCGGAGATCACCCGCGGCCTGAAGATCCTGGCCAAGGACCTCAGCATCCCGGTGATCGCCCTGTCGCAGCTGTCGCGACAGGTCGAGAACCGCGAGGACAAGCGGCCGCAGCTGGCCGACCTGCGTGAATCCGGCTCGATCGAACAGGACGCCGACGTCGTGATGTTCGTGTATCGCGAGGCCTATTACCTGTCGAAGGGCGAGCCGCCCGAGGGCACGCCGGAGCATCAGGACTGGATGGCGGCGATGGACCGGGTGCACAACGTGGCCGAGGTCATCGTCGCCAAGCAGCGCCACGGCCCGACCGGCACCCGGCGGCTGCATTTCGAAGGCCAGTACACCAAGTTCTCCAACCTGCAATCCGATCCCAGCTTCGATGACCAGTGAGGTTGCGCTCGGCCGGGCCGGCGCCCTGCTGACCATCGACCTCGACGCCATCGCCGGGAACTGGCGCCGTCTCCGGGCGCAGGGCGGCCCGGCGGAATGCGGCGCCGTGCTCAAGGCCGACGCTTACGGCCTCGGCGCGGCGCCGGTCGGCCGCGCCCTGTGCGCCGCCGGCGCCCGCAGCTTCTTCGTGGCGCATCTCGAGGAAGGGATCGCGCTGCGCGGCGTGCTCGACGAGCCCCGCATCGTCGTCCTCAACGGCCTGCTGCCGGGCCTTGCCGCTGATTACACGGCCCATCACCTGATCCCGGCCCTGAACGATCCCGGGGAGATCGCCGCCTGGGCCGGACACGCGAAGGCGCTCGGCACCGCCCTGCCCGGCTTCGTCCATCTCGACAGCGGCATGAACCGTCTCGGCCTGATGCCGGAGGATCAGGACCGGCTGGCCGCCGATCCGACGGCGCTGAACAGTATCGCGCCGATCACCTGGATGACCCACCTCGCCTGCGCCGAGGAGACCGGTAACCCGATGAACCGGGCCCAGCTCGACCGCTTCCACCGGGCGGTGGCCAAGCTGCCGCGGGCCCCGGTCAGCATCGCCAACTCTTCCGGCATCTTTCTGGGCCAGGATTTCCATGGCGACCTGACCCGCCCCGGCGCCGCACTCTACGGCATCAATCCGACGCCGGACCGGCCGAATCCGATGGCCGGCGTGGTGCGGCTCGAGGCCCGAATCCTGCAGATCCGCCGCGTTGACACCCCCATGACCGTTGGATACGGTGCCGCCCACCGCGTGGAGGGTCCGGCCAGGCTCGCGACGATCGCCGTGGGCTATGCCGACGGGGTCCCGCGGTCCGCCAGTGGTCGCGGCGCCGTGCGCATCGCAGGCTTCACCGCGCCGATCACCGGCCGCATCTCGATGGATCTGATCACGGTGGACGTGACCCACATTCCCGAACCGCTGGCCGCGCCCGGCGCCCTGGCCGAGATCCTCGGCCCGGAGCTGACGCCAGACCGGCTGGGCGAGAGCGCCGGCACCATCGGCTACGAGATCCTCACCAGCCTCGGCCGGCGCTATGCCCGGCGCTATCTCGGCGGGGCCGAATGAACTTCCTCGCCACGATCGGGCGAACCTTCCTCGGCTTCCTCGCCGCGGTCGGCCGCCTCGCGCTGTTCACCCTGACCGCGCTGGCGCAGTGCCTGAAGCCGCCCTTCTACCCGCGGCTGTTCCTGCGCCAGATCATCGACATCGGCTATTACTCGCTGCCGGTGGTCGGGCTGACCGCGCTGTTCACCGGCATGGTGCTGGCGCTGCAGACCCAGGCCGGCTTCGCCCGTTTCGGCGCCGGCGGCTTCGGCGCCAGCGTCGTCCTGCTGTCGGTGGTGCGCGAGCTGGGGCCGGTCCTGGCCGGGCTGATGGTCGCCGGCCGCATCGGCGCCTCGATGGCGGCCGAAATCGGCACCATGCGGGTGACCGAGCAGATCGATGCGCTGAGCACCCTCTCGACCAACCCGTACAAATACCTGGTGGCGCCGCGGCTGATCGCCGGCCTGCTGATGCTGCCCTGCCTGGTGATCGTCGCCAACATCATCGGCGTGTTCGGCGGCTTCCTGATCAGCGTCTACCGGCTGGGCGACAACCCCTCGGCCTATATGACGGCGACCTGGCAGGCGCTGGAGGTCGAGGACATCGTGCTGAGCCTGATGAAGGCGGCAGCCTTCGGTTTCGTCGTCGCGCTGATGGGCTGTTACCACGGCTACAACTCGCGCGGCGGGGCGCAGGGCGTCGGCGCGGCGACCACCAATGCAGTGGTCTCCTCCTCGATCCTGATCCTGCTGTTCGACTTCATGATCACCGGCCTGTATGTGGGGTGATGGCGATGGCGACCACCCCCAAGATCAAGCTGGAGAGCGTGCACAAGGCGTTCGGCCCGAAGCAGGTACTGCGCGGCATCGACCTGGAGATCGCGGCCGGCGAATCCCTGGTCGTGATCGGCGGCTCCGGCACCGGCAAATCGGTGCTGCTGAAGTCGATCCTCGGCCTGATCCGCCCGGATCGCGGCCGCATCCTGATCGACGGTGCCGAGACCACCCGGCTGTCGGGCGGCGACCGCGTCGACCTGATGAAGCGCTTCGGCATGCTGTTCCAGGGCGCGGCCCTGTTCGACAGCCTGACCGTCTGGGAGAACGTGGCCTTCGGCCTGATCCAGGGCCGCGGCGAATCCCGCAAGCGGGCGCAGGAGATCGCGGTCGACAAGCTGGCCCAGGTCGGCCTCGGCCCCGACATCGCCGCCCTCACCCCGGCCGAGCTATCCGGCGGAATGCAGAAGCGCGTCGGCCTGGCCCGCGCCATCGCGGCCGAGCCGGAGATCATCTTCTTCGACGAGCCGACCACCGGCCTGGACCCGATCATGGCCGACGTCATCAACGACCTGATCGTGAAATGCCGGCGCGAGCTGGGCGCCACCACCCTGTCGATCACCCACGACATGGCCAGCGCCCGCAAGATCGCCGACCGCATCGCCATGATCTGGGAGGGCCGGATCATCTGGGCCGGGCCGGCGGCGCAGGTGAACGAGTCCGGCAACCCCTATGTCGACCAGTTCGTGCATGGCCGCGCGGACGGGCCGATCCAGATGCAGGTCCGGGTTTCCTGACGCAGCCTTGCGGCTCTGCGGTCCAAATGATATCTACTATTGATAGATATCATTTGGAGGCGGATCATGTCGAAGTCCGGAACCGCCAGATTGTTCCGACATGGACGCAGCCAGGCCGTACGCCTGCCCAAGGAGTTTCGCCTCCCCGGCGAAGCCGTCCGTGTGACCCGCGTCGGCAACGGCGTGCTCCTGGAACCGATCGAGACGGATATTACGGCCTGGTTCGCCAGCCTGGACCGCTTCGCCGAAACGCCTTTCATGCCGGAGGGCCGGGACCAGCCCGCCATGCCGATCGACAAGATCGATCTCGAGTGATGCTCTGCCTCGACACCAATGTCGTGATCGGCATCCTCAACGGGCGGCCCGAGGCGGTGCGACGAAATCTTGCTGCAGCGCTTGCCAAGGACGAACAGGTTACCGTCTCATCCATCGTCCTGTTCGAGCTTTGGTACGGCGCGGCAAAGAGCGGTCGCCCCGCGGAGAATGCCGAGCGGATCAGGACATTCCTGTCTGGACAGATCGAGGTTCTGCCCTTCGAACCCGAGGACGCGAAGGAGGCAGGAACTCTGCGCGCCGCCCTGGAGAAGGCGGGCACTCCCATCGGGCCGTTCGACGTCCTGATCGCTGCACAGGCATTACGGTGGCAGGCGCCGATCGTCACCGCCAATGCCAGCGAGTTCGATCGGGTGCCGGGCCTCACGCGGCTCGACTGGTCTCAGGACCGAAACGGATGAAAGCGCAACGCCTCCCCATTCGCCCTCCCCGATAGGATCCGCTCCGTGGCGAAGAACGCGACCCGCTACATCTGCCAGAACTGCGGCGCCAGCTATGCCCGCTGGACCGGGCGCTGCGAGTCCTGCGGCGAGTGGAACACCCTGGTCGAGGAGGTGGTCGAGGCCGCACCGAAGGCGTTCGGCGGGGCCAAGGCCGGCGGCGGCCGAGCGATCGCCTTCACCGACCTGGCCGCGGCCACCATCGACGAGCCGCGCTGGCGCAGCGGCAATGACGAGTTCGACCGGGTCTGCGGCGGCGGCATCGTCGCCGGCTCGGCCATCCTGATCGGCGGCGACCCCGGCATCGGCAAGTCGACCCTGCTGCTACAGGTGCTGTGCCGCCTGGCCGGCAGCATCGAATGCGCCTATGTCTCGGGCGAGGAGGCGGTCGACCAGATCCGCATGCGGGCCCGGCGCCTGGGGCTGGCCGATGCGCCGGTCCGCCTCGCCGCCTCGTCCAATGTCCGCGACATCATCGCCGCCATGGACCGGCCGGACGGGCCCAAGGTGGTGGTGATCGATTCGATCCAGACCATGTTCCTGGAGGCGCTGGAGAGCGCGCCGGGCACCGTGGCCCAGGTCCGCGCCTCGGCGGCCGAGCTGATCCGCCACGCCAAGCGCCGCGGCACCGCGCTGCTGATCGTCGGCCATGTCACCAAGGACGGCGCCATCGCAGGCCCGCGCGTGCTCGAGCACATGGTCGACACCGTGCTGTATTTCGAGGGCGAGCGCGGCCACCAGTTCCGCATCCTGCGCGCGGTGAAGAACCGCTTCGGCGCCACCGACGAGATCGGCGTGTTCGAGATGACGGATGGCGGCTTGGCCGAGGTCAGCAACCCGTCCGAGCTGTTCCTGGCCGACCGCAGCGGCGACGTTTCCGGCGCCGCGGTCTTCGCCGGGCTGGAAGGCACCCGGCCGGTGCTGGTCGAGATCCAGGCCCTGGTCGCGCCCTCGTCGCTCGGCACCCCGCGCCGCGCCGTGGTCGGCTGGGACAGCGCGCGGCTGGCCATGGTGCTGGCGGTGCTGGAGGCACGCTGCGGCGTCGCCATCGGCATGAACGACGTCTATCTCAACGTCGCCGGCGGCCTGCGCATCGCCGAGCCCGCGGCGGACCTGGCGGTGGCGGCCGCCCTGCTCTCCTCCCTCACCGGCGTGCCGGTGCCGCGCGACACGGTGGTGTTCGGCGAGATCGGCCTGTCCGGCGAGATCCGCGCGGTGGGCCAGGGCGATGCAAGGCTGAAGGAAGCCGCGAAGCTTGGATTCGCCGCCGCGATCGTGCCACAAGGACACCCGAAGCGGGGCCGCGCCGCCAGCCGCGACGCATTGCCGATCGAACGGCGCAGCATCGCCCGGCTGGAGGAGCTGGTGGCCCTGTTCAGCATCGACGGGCGCGGTGCGTCGTCCGGCCGCCGCAGGAGTTTCGAGGAGACCGATTCTGGATAGCCTTCCCATCGCCGCCGGCGACATCGCGATCCTGATCATCCTCGCCATCTCCGCCTTCCTGGCGCTGGCGCGCGGCTTCGTGGCCGAGGTGCTGTCGATCGCCGGCTGGCTCGGCGCCGCCCTGGTGACGCTGTGGACCTTCAACGACGCCAGGCCCTATCTGCGCCAGTACATCGAGATGCAGCTCTTGGCCGATATCCTGACCGGGGTCGGCATCTTCGTGGTGGCGCTGGTGATTTTCTCCACCATCAGCCACCTGATCGCGCGGGTGGTGAAGGGCTCCGCGCTCAGCGCCGTCGACCGCTCGCTCGGCTTCGTCTTCGGCGTGGTGCGCGGCGCCGTGCTGGTCTGCCTCGCCTATCTGCTGCTGACCTGGGTGTTCCCCGAGACCCGGCGGCCGCCCTGGCTGGAGAACGCCCGGATGCTGCCCTGGGTGCAGGCCGGCGCCGAATACCTGAAGACCCTGGTGCCGCAGGAGGCGCTGGCCGGCGCCATCGACAAGGCCAAGCAGGAGGCCCCGGCCCTGGCGCCGAAGGACATCGCCGACCCGATCGGCAGCCTGCTCAACCAGAACCAGACCCCCGCCCCAGCGAACACTCCGGCCCAGCCGCAGCCCGCCCAGCCGCCGGCCTCCGCTCCGCCTGCCCCCGGCATCACGCCGACACACCCGACGCAGACGCATCCGGCCCCCCCGTCGAACGCGGGTGCAACCGGTGGCGGTTGACACTATATAGGCGCCAAGACCTCCAACGGCGCCCATGGCGCCCAGGGCCCAGGACCCACCGCGGCGGCATGCTGACGACCGATCCCTTCGACCTCGCCGGCGACACGCTCCGTGAGGAGTGCGGCATCTTCGGCATCATGGGGCACCCCGAGGCCGCCGCGATGACCGCGCTGGGGCTGCACGCGCTGCAGCACCGCGGCCAGGAAGCCTGCGGCATCGTCTCCCATGACGGCGAGCAGTTCTACGTCCATCGGGCCAATGGCCTGGTCGGCGACGCCTTCTCGTCGCAAGCGGTCGTCGGCCAGCTCAAGGGCAATGCCGCGATCGGCCATGACCGCTACGCCACCACCGGCGGCGCGGGGCTGCGCAACGTCCAGCCGCTGTTCGCGGATTTCGAGTTCGGCGGCTTCGCCATCTCGCACAACGGCAACCTGACCAATGCCGGGCGGCTGCGGCACCAGCTGGTCAGCCGCGGCTGCCTGTTCCAGTCGACCTCGGACACCGAGGTGTTCCTGCACCTGATGGCGACCGCCCGCGGCGGCAATGTGATCGACCGGCTGGTCGAGGCGATGCGCCAGGTCGAGGGTGCCTATTCGCTGATCGCCCTGTCGTCCGAGCACGTCATCGGCATCCGCGACCCGATGGGCTTCCGGCCGATGGTGCTGGGCAAGCTGGAGACCGCGTCCGGCACCAGCCACGTGCTGGCGTCGGAGACCTGCGCGCTGGACATCATCGATGCCGAGTTCGTCCGCGACGTCGAGCCCGGCGAGATGGTGGTGCTGACCGCCGAAGGCGTTACCAGCATCAAGCCGTTCCAGCCGGCCGAGCGGCGCTTCTGCATTTTCGAGTACATCTACTTCGCGCGTCCCGACAGCGTCGTCGAGGGCTCCTCGGTCTATGAGGCGCGGCGGCGGATCGGCGCCGAGCTGGCGGTCGAATCGCCGGTCGAGGCCGATGTGATCATCCCGGTGCCGGATTCGGGCGTGCCGTCGGCCATCGGCTTCGCCGCGCAGAGCGGTGTGCCCTTCGAGCTCGGCATCATCCGCAACCACTATGTCGGCCGCACCTTCATCGAGCCGACCGACCAGATCCGCCATCTCGGCGTGCGCCTGAAGCACAACGCCAACCGGGCGATGATCGAGGGCCGCCGGGTGGTGCTGGTCGATGATTCGATCGTGCGCGGCACCACCAGCCAGAAGATCGTGAAGATGGTGCGCGCGGCCGGCGCCAGGGAAGTCCATATGCGGATCTCCAGCCCGCCAACCACCAACCCCTGCTTCTACGGCGTCGACACGCCGGAGAAGTCGAAGCTGCTGGCGAGCAACTACTCGGTCCAGCAGATGGCCGAGCTGATCGGCGTCGACAGCCTGGCCTTCATCTCGATCGACGGCCTGTACCGCGCCATGGGTGCGCCGAAGCGGGCCGGCAACGCCCGCCAGTTCTGCGACGCCTGCTTCACCGGCGACTATCCGACGCCGCTGACCGACCACACGGCGGCGCCGCGCCGCAGCTCCGCCCTCTCCGAGCGCGTCTGAGCCGATGGCCGAGGTCACGAGGCCCCTGGAGGGCCGGATCGCGCTCGTCACCGGTGCGTCGCGCGGCTTCGGCGCCGCGGTCGCGGTGCGGCTCGCCGCCGCCGGCGCCCATGTCGTCTGCGCCGCGCGCACCGTCGGCGGGCTGGAGCAGACCGACGACGCCATCAAGGCCGTCGGCGGCAGCGCCACGCTGGTGCCGATGGACCTGTTCAAGTTCGAGCAGATCGACCTGCTCGGCGGCTCGCTGGCCCAGCGCTTCGGCAAGCTCGACCTGCTGGTCGCCAACGCCGCGATGCTCGGCCATCTCGGCCCGGTCGCCTACAGCGACCAGAAGGTCTGGGGCCAGGTGATGGACCTCAATCTCAACGCCAATTACCGGCTGATCCGCTCGGTCGACCCGCTGCTGCGCGCCGCCGCAACGCCGCGCGCGGTCTTCGTCACCGACCGCATCGCCCGTAGCGGCATCGCCTATTGGAGCGCCTACGCCGTGGCCAAGGCCGGGCTGGACACCCTGGCCGGGCTCTACGCGGCGGAGACCGCGAAGACGGAGCTGCGGGTGGCGCTGTTCCATCCCGGCCCGATGGCCACCCGCCTGCGCGAGCAGGGCTTCCCGGGCGAAGCCCCGGGCGCCCAGCCGGCGCCGGACGCCGCCGCCGACCGGCTGGTCGGCCGCCTGATGGCCGGGGACGGCCTCGCCCCCGGCAAGGTGGCGGACTGGGACTGACTCCTAAAGTCACACCGTCATTGCGAGGAGGCGAAGCCGACGAAGCAATCCATGGGCCACGGCGAGCAGCCCTGGATTGCTTCGCTGCGCTCGCACTGGCGGTGAACTTATCTCCATACCGCGCTGTTATTCCTTGAAAATCTTCTGCAGGAAATCAGCCAGCGAGGGGCGCCACACCGCCATCTCGTGATAGAGGCCGGGATATTCCTTGTAGTCGTAGCGGATGCCGGCGGCGTCGAGGTCCTTGCGCAGGCCGGCGATGTCCTTGCCGGTGATGGTGTCGTCGCTGCCGACCGTCACGGTGAAGCCGCGCAGGCTGGCGTTGACCTTGGCCGGGTCGGCGAGTGCCTTGGCGATGCCGGCATCAGGCACCGTGGTCTGCGACACGCCGCTGAAGGTCGCCAGCCAGGCAAAGCTGCCGAGATGGCCGAGGCCGGAGACCAGCGCCTGGTAGCCGCCCTGCGACAGGCCGGCCAGCGCCCGCCCCGCCGCGTCGGTGCGCACCCGGTAATGCGCTTCCATATACGGGATGATGTCGCCGATCAGCTCCTGGTCGGCGGCCGCGGCATTCGCCGGGTAGAAGGTCTGGCGCCGGGTCGAGCCCGGGAAATCCTCCGGCACTGCCGCGGCGATGTCGGTCTCGGTGTCCGGGATCACCACGATCATCGGCACGATCTTCTTCTCGGCCAGCAGATTGTCGAGGATCTGCGGCGCTCTTCCCTGGGTCGTCCAGGACCACACCGTGTCGCCGAAGCCGTGATACAGGTACAGCACCGGCAGCGGCGCCGAGCCGTCGCCATAGCCCGGCGGCGTCCACACCAGCATCTGCCGTTCGGAACCCAGAGCCTGGCTGGTCAGGGTCACGACCCGCAGGTCGCCATGCGGCACCGGCTTGGTGTCGACGATGCTGCCCGGCACCAGGATCAGGCTGGTGTTGACCTGGCGCTGCGGCTTCGGCGCGTTGCTGCCGGTGTCGGTGGCGCGTAAGCCATCGACATTGAAGTAGTACTCGTACAGGTCGGGCGCGACCGGGCCGATCGCGACGCTCCAGACCCCGCGCCCGTCCTTGGCCATCGGCGTGGCCTTGACCTCGGTCGGGTCCATCGAGCCGAACACGACCGAGACGGCCTTCGCCTCCGGCGCGAACAGCCGGAAGGTGATGCGGCGGTCCGACTCGACCCGGGTGACAAAGTCGCGCAGCGGCTGATCGGGCGGCGGCAGGGCGGGAATGCCGGGATCGGCGGCCATCGACGGCGCTCCATAAAACGACAGAAGAACCGCGATCGACGCGGCGAACTTGCGCATGAGGTCCCTCCCGAGTCTTTGGGCAGGAATTATGCCCGACAAACGGGAGAAGCCGCCTATTTCTCGCCGGAGATCAGCTTGAAGATGCCCGAGAAATCGGTCTCCGCCGCGCCCTCGTTGACGAACAGGGTGTACAGCGACGCCGCCGCAGCGCCGAGCGGCGTGGCGGCGCCGGCGGCCTGGGCCGCGGCCTGCGACAGGCGCAGATCCTTCAGCATCATCGCCGCGGTGAAGCCGGGCTTGTAGTCGCGGTTGGCCGGCGAGGTCGGCACCGGCCCCGGCACCGGGCAGTAGGTGGTCAGCGACCAGCATTGGCCGGAGCTTTTCGACGACACGTCGAACAGCTTCTGCCGCTCCAACCCCAGCTTGTCGGCCAGGGCGAAGGCCTCCGACACCGCGATCATCGAGATGCCGAGCACCATGTTGTTGCAGATCTTCGCGGCCTGGCCCGTGCCCGGCCCGCCGGTGTGGATCACCGCCTTGCCCATCGCCTGCAGCACCGGCTCGGCCTGGTGGAAGGCCTTGTCCGGGCCGCCGACCATGAAGGTCAGGGTGCCGGCCGCGGCGCCGCCGGTGCCGCCCGAGACCGGCGCGTCGACCATGGCGAAGCCGCGGGCCGCCGCCTCCTTCGCGATCAGCCGCGCGCTGTCGACATCGATGGTCGAGCAGTCGATCAGCAGCGCCCCCGCCGGCGTGTTGGCGCAGACCCCGTCAGCGCCGAGATAGGCTTCGCGGGCATGGCCGCCGGTCGGCAGCATGCTGACCACCACCTGCGCCTCTTCCACCGCCGCGGCGATCGAGGGCTTGGCGGCGATCCCCTCCTTCGCCACCGCCTCCCGCACCGACTCCACCGGGTCGAAGCCGGACACGCGGTGCCCGGCCTTGACCAGGTTCAGCGCCATTGGCCGGCCCATATGGCCGAGCCCGAGAAAGGCGATTCGCAGCGACATCGGAGTCTCCTCACACCAGGGCGTTGGCCGCCCGTGCTGTTGGTTCAGTCGAAGCTCAGCTCATGGCCGGGCAGCGGCTGGAAATAGGCCGCCACCGCGGCGTCGTCCACCGCGTCCAACGTCGCCGGCCGCCACCTCGGATCGCGGGTCTTGTCGACCAGCTGCGCCCGCACGCCCTCGAAGAAGTCCCGCGCCGCCAGGAAGCGGTGGACCATGCGATACTCCATCGCCGCGACCGCGTCGTAGACCATGGTCTTGCCCTGGCGGATCTGGCGCAGGGTGACCTTCAGGCTGGTCGGCGACCCGGCACGGATCTGCACCGCCGCGGCCTGGGCCCATGCTTCGCCGTCGGCATCCAGCGCCGCCAGGATCTCCTCCACCGTGTCGTGGCCGAAGCAGCGGTCGATCGCCGGGCGCAGCGGCGCCAGGGTCGGCGAGCCTGGATCGGCGGCGAAGCGCTGCAGCACCAATTCCGCCGCCACCCCGCCCTGGCCGATCCATTCGGCATCGGCCAGCGCCGCGACCAGGTCGTCGACCCGGGCAGAGGCGACGTGATGCGTCCCCATCCGGCTGTACAGCATGTCGGCCGCGCCGATCCGCGCCCCGGTCAGGGCGAGGTAGGTGCCGATCTCGCCGGGGCAGCGCGACAGGAACCAGCCGCCGCCGATGTCCGGGAACAGGCCGATGCCGCATTCCGGCATGGCGCTCAACGTCTTTTCGGTCGTCACCCGGTGCGAGCCATGCACCGACAGGCCGAGCCCGCCGCCCATGGTCACGCCGTCCAGCAACGCGATCCAGGGCTTGGGGAAATGATGGATGGCGTGGTTCAGCCGGTACTCGACCCAGAAGAAGTCCTGCTCCAGGTCGCCGCCCGGCACGCCCGATTGCGGCCCGCGCTCGACCACTGCGCGGATGTCGCCGCCGGCGCAGAAGGCGCGGTCGCCGGCGCCGCGAACCACCACGGCATGAAGCTCCGGATCCTCGGCCCATTCCGCCATCCGCGGCAGCAGCGCCCGGCACATCGCCAGCGTCAGCGCGTTCAGCGCCTTCGGCCGGTTCAGCGTCACGATGGCGATCGGCCCCTCGCGGTCGATCAGGATCTCGTCGGTCATCCGGCTCTCACTCCGCCAGCAGGCGGCGGGCCACGATCAGGCGCATGATCTCGTTGGTGCCTTCCAGGATCTGGTTGACGCGGACGTCCCGCAGGAAGCGCTCCACCGGATACTCCTTGATGTAGCCGTAGCCGCCATGCAGCTGCAGCGCATCGTTGCAGATCCGGAAGCCGGCGTCGGTGGCGAAGCGCTTGGCCATGGCGCAATGCTGGGTCGCGTCCGGGTCGCGCCGGTCCAGCGAATCCGCGGCCCGATGGATCATCAGCCGGGCCGCGTCCAGGTCGATCGCCATGTCGGCCAGCTTGAACTGCAGCGCCTGGAACTCGGCGATCTTCCGGCCGAACTGGCTGCGCTGCAGCATGTGGCCGCGCGCCGCCTCCAGACAGGCGCGGGCACCGCCCAGCGAACAGGCGCCGATATTGACCCGGCCGCCGTCCAGCCCCTTCATGGCGAAGGTGAAGCCCTGCCCCTCCTCGCCCAGCCGGTTGGCGACCGGGACGCGGCAATCCTCGAAGATCACCATGGTGGTGACCTGGCTGTTCCAGCCCAGCTTCTTCTCCTTCTTGCCGAAGGACAGGCCGGGCGTGCCCTTCTCGACCAGGATGGCCGAGATGCCCTTCGGCCCCGCCTCCCCGGTCCGCGCCATCACGGCATAGATGTCGGAGGTCGAGCCACCGGAGATGAAGGCCTTGGTGCCGTTCAGCACATAGTGGTCGCCGTCGCGCACCGCGCGGGTGCGCAGCGAGGCAGCGTCGGAGCCGGAGCCGGGCTCGGTCAGGCAGTAGCTGGCGAAGCGCTCCATCGTCATCATCGACGGCAGGTAGCGCGCCTTCAGCTCCTCCGACCCGAAGCTGTCGATCATCCAGCCGACCATGTTGTGGATCGAGATGTAGGCGGCGGTGGAGACGCAGGCCGCCGACAGCTCCTCGAACACGATGGCGGCGTCGCGCCGGGTCAGGCCGCTGCCGCCATGCGCCTCGCCGCAATAGATGCCGGCGAAGCCCAACGCGGCAGCCTGGCGCAGCGTGTCGACCGGGAAGATCTGCTCCTCGTCCCAGCGGGCGGCATGGGGCGCCATCTGCTCCGCGGCGAAGGCGCGCGCGGCATCGCGGATGGCGTCCTGATCGGCGTTCAGCGTGAAGCTCATGGCAATGAGCGTGGCCGCAACCGGCCCCGGGATCAAGGGGTGCGCGTACGATTCTTTCGCGCTGCGGCGAAGGGGGCCGGCGCTGCTATCCTGGCCGGGCCGATTCCGCCGGAGAGCGCCATGCCCGATTTCGCCCCTGCCCTCGCCGAAGCCCAGGCCGCGCTGGCCGCCGCCCTGGCCGAGGCCGGCCGCCGCGAGCAGCAGGTCGCGGCGGTGGTGGTCGACCGCGGCGGCCATATCGTCGCCGCGGCGCGGATGGACGGCGTCGGCCACCTGACGCTGGAGATCGCCCGCCGCCGGGCCGCCGCGGCGCTGCATCTCGGCGAGCCGACCCGCGAGCCCGCCCTGCGCCTGGCCCGCGACCCGGCCGAGGCGGCGCAGTTGGCCGGTCTGGGCGAGATCCTGGTGCAGCCCGGCGGCTTCCCCTGGCGCGACGCCGGCGCCGTGGTTGGCGCCCTCGGCATCGCCGGCGCCGGGCCGGAGGACGACCACGCCATCGGCGATGTCGCGATCGGCATGCTGTAGACGTTTTGCTGATTGCGTTTCCGGCCGCTTCCACGACACTGACCAGGACAAGGCACCCGTCAGAGGTGCCGGACGCGAACAGGGGGAGAGAGCATGCAGGCTGGCGCCGCTGCGCCCGCACCGGGAGATGCGCTTCTGACCGCGGACTCGGTCAGCCTCGCCTTCGGCGGGGTCAAGGCCCTGACCGATGTCGGCTTCACCGTCCGGCGCGGCGAGCTGTTCTCGATCATCGGCCCGAACGGCGCCGGCAAGACCTCGATGGTCAACTGCATCTCCGGCCGCTACAGCCCGACCGCCGGCCGCATCCACTACAAGGGCCGCGACATCACCCGGCTGCGGCCCAGCGCCCGGGCCGAGCTCGGCCTCGGCCGCACCTTCCAGAACCTGGCCCTGTTCGCCCATATGTCGGTGCTCGACAACATCATGGTCGGGCGCCACCACCTCTTGAAGAACAACGTGCTGACCGGTGCGCTGTGGTGGCTGGGCGGCGCAAGGCAGGAGGAGCTGCGGCACCGCCGCGCGGTCGAGGAGATCATCGACTTCCTCGAGATCCAGCATGTCCGCCGCGCTTTGGCCGGCACCCTGTCCTACGGGCTGCGCAAGCGGGTGGAGCTGGCCCGCGCCATCGCGCTGAAGCCCGATCTGATTCTGCTGGACGAGCCGATGGCCGGCATGAACCTCGAAGAGAAGGAGGACATGGCCCGGTACATCGTCGACCTCAACGCCGAATGGGGCATGACGGTGATCATGATCGAGCACGACATGGGCGTGGTGATGGACATCTCCCACCGCGTCATGGTGCTGGATTTCGGCCGCAAGATCGCCGAGGGCACGCCGGAAGAGGTGCTGGCCGACAGCCATGTCCGCCGCGCCTATCTCGGCGAGGTCGATGACGAGAGTGCGGAGGCGGCGGCTTGAGGCGGCGGGGCCACCCCCTCACCCTCCCGTCGCTGCGCGCCGGGCCCCTCCCTCTCCCCGAGGAGAGGGAAATGGCGCATGGCCTCCTTCACCTCTCCTTGGGGAGAGGTCGAAATCGCGTCGCGATTTCGGGTGAGGGGGCGGCCAGGAACGGTCCGGCATGACCGGCGCCTTCGACACCTTCCCCAAGCTGCTGGCCCGCAACGCCGCGCGATGGCCCAATGAGGTGGCGCTGCGCGAGAAGGATTTCGGCATCTGGCAGGAGATCAGCTGGGCCGGCTTCCACGCCCGGGTGCGCGGCTTCGCCCTGGCGCTGCGCGCGCTCGGCATCGGTCGGGGCGCCGTGGTCGGGCTGATCGGCGACAACCGGCCGGACTGGGTGGCCGGCCAGATCGCCGCCCATGCCGCCGGCGCCATGAGCCTGGGCCTGTACCGTGACGCGCTGGACGAGGAGGTGGCCTATCTGATCGGGCACGCCTCGGTCGCCATCGTCCTGGCCGAGGATGAGGAGCAGGTCGACAAGCTGCTGGGCCTCGGCGACCGCATCCCGAGCGTCCGCCACATCGTCTATTCCGACCCGCGCGGGATGAGGAAGTACGAGGATCCGCGGCTGCTGCCGGTCGAGGAGTTCATCGCCCCCGGCGCCCCGCTGCTGGCGGCCGATCCCGGCGTCTACGACCGCATGGTGGCGGAGACGCGCGGCGAGGATGTCGCGGTGCTGTGCACCACCTCCGGCACCACGGCACAGCCGAAGCTCGCCATGCTCTCGGCCGGGGCGGTGATCCGGCACACCGCCAGCTACCTCGCGGTCGATCCCCAGGGGCCGCGGGACGAATACGTCTCGGTGCTGCCGCTGCCCTGGATCATGGAGCAGGTTTACGTCTTCGGGAAGGCGCTGCAGTGCCGGATGGTGGTGAACTTCGTCGAGGAGCAGAGCACCAGCTGGGCCGATTTCCGCGAGATCGGCCCGACCTTCGTGCTGCTCGCGCCGCGGGTGTGGGAAGGCTTGGCTGCCGATGTCCGCAGCCGGATGATGGATGCCTCCTGGCTGAAGCGCCGGCTCTTCGACCTCGGCATGAAGTTCGGCCTGAAAGCGCTTGATAAGAAGAAGAAATCACCACTCGCCAGGATCTTGCTCTTCGCCGCGCTGCGCGACCGGCTGGGCTTTTCCCGGCTGCGCTCGGCCGCGACCGGCGGGGCGGCGCTGGGGCCGGAGACCTTCCGCTTTTTCCTCGCCATGGGGGTGCCGCTGCGCCAGCTCTACGGCCAGACCGAGCTGTTGGGCGCCTACACCATCCACAGGGAAGGCGACGTCGATTTCGACACGGTCGGGGTCGGCTTCGACGACAGCGTCGAATTGCGGATCGAGGCGCCGGACCCGAACGGCGTCGGCGAGATCGTCACCCGCCACCCCAACATGTTCCTCGGCTATTACCGCAACGAGGAGGCGTCGAAGGCCGACCTGCGCGACGGCTGGCTGGCGACCGGCGATGCCGGCTATGTCGACGGCAAGGGCCACCTGGTGGTGATCGACCGGATGAAGGACCTTGCCACCACCAGCGGTGGTGACAGGTTCAGCCCGCAATACATTGAGAACAAGCTGAAATTCTCGCCCTATGTCGGCGAGGCGGTGATCCTGGGCCATGGCCGGCCGGACCTGGCGGCGATCATCTGCATCCGCTTCCCGATCGTCTCGAAATGGGCGGAGAAGAGCCGCATCGCCTTCACCACCTACACCGACCTGTCGGCCAGGGAGGAGGTCTACGGCCTGATCCGCCGCGAGGTCGAGACGGTGAATGCCGGCCTGCCGGAGGCGCAGCGCATCCGCCGCTTCCTGCTGCTGTACAAGGAGCTGGACGCCGATGACGGCGAGCTGACCCGCACCCGCAAGGTGCGCCGCGGCGTGATCGGCGAGAAATACGGCGACATCATCGACGCGATCTATCGCGGCGACCCGGCGATCCCGGTCGACACCACCATCACCTTCCAGGACGGCACCCGGCAGCGGATCCGCACCACGCTGAAGGTGGTCGACCTCGCCCCCGGCCGCGCCGGGCAGCGCCACGCGGCGGAGTGAGCCCATGAACCTCGCCTTCCTACTCCAGCTCCTGGTCAACGGCGTGATCGTCGGCACGCTGTACGGCGTCGTCGCCATGTCCTTCGTGCTGATCTACAAGGCCAGCCGGGTGGTGAACTTCGCCCAGGGCGAGTTCCTGCTGATCGGCGCCTGGATCTGCTGGTGGGTGCTGACCAAGTACCAGGTGCCCTTCGTGCTGGGCTTCGCCATCACCCTCGCCTTCATGCTGGTGTTCGGCATCCTGCTGCAGGTGGTGGTGCTGCGACCGCTGATCGGCGAGCCGGTGATCTCCGTCATCATGGTCACGATCGGGCTGTCGCTGGTGTTCCAGCCACTGATGGCCTGGATCTTCGGCGTCTCGGCCCAGCCCTTCCCGCCGGTGTTCGAGACCCAGTCGGTCGAGATCCTCGGGCTGCAGGTGCAGACCGTCTACATCCTGTCGATGGCGATCAGCCTGTTCATCATGGGCGGCTTCGCCTGGTTCTTCAAATTCTCGCGCATGGGCCTGGCGATGCGCGCCACCGCCTTCGACCAGCAGGTGGCGCAGTCCATGGGCATCTCGGTGCGCCAGGTCTTCGCCATGGCCTGGGCGATCTCGGCCATGGTCTCGTCGGTGGCCGGCATCGTCGTCGGCGTGGTCAACGGCGTCTCCTCCGCCCTGTCCGGCTTCGGCATCAAGGTGTTCCCGGCGGTGATCCTGGGCGGGCTCGACAGCGTCGTCGGCGCGGTGCTGGGCGGGCTGATCATCGGCGTGCTGGAGCATTTCGCCCACTGGCTCGACGTCACCTTCCTGGGCTGGGGCAACATGCTGAAGATCGCGCCCTTCTACGTCCTGATCGTGATCCTGATGATCAAGCCCTACGGCCTGTTCGGCACCCGCGACATCGAGAGGGTGTGAGGATGGCGCGATCGCAGCGATCAATGATCCAGGAATGGCAGATCGGCCAGATCGCCGATCAGGTCATGCGGATCGGCGGGCTTTTCCCTCGCCAGGATCACCTGGATCGAGTAGCCGCCGCGGATGCCGTTGGTGAGCACCACCATCCAATCCGACACGGACCCAGGCTGGACCGTGATCCGCTGGCCTTTCCGGTAGCTGGGGATGAACTCGACCTGGTTCGCGATCGTGCCGGAGAAGCCCTCACCCTTGATCGAGAGATCGGCCAGCCAGACATGCTCGACCTCGTCGCCCTGGCGCAGCGCGACCTTGAGCTGCAGCGAGGTCACGTCGCCGGGCGTCCGCGACAGGAACTTGCGGAACACCGGCAGCGTGTCCCGGGCTTTCTGCATGGCTTGGTTCATCTCGGGGTCAGAGCGGCCGAACCAAGCGATTCCCTTCTCAGCGTCGGTCTGAGCCCGCGACACGTGCGGCAGCAGCAAGGTGAACGCCAGCAACAGGGCGGCGACCCATCGGCGATGCATGATACCCCCTCTCGATCCGCTCCCGGCGCCATCGTAGCACCGCCCGGGCCCACTGCCGGAGGGCCTGTCTGAATGGCCAACGCCTATGTCCGCCCCAGCGGCGATTTCCGCACCAGCTACGCCGCAGACACCACGATCTTCGCCGATGCCTTCAGCCGGCGCAGCGTCATCGTCATCCTGCTGTTGCTGGCCCTCTCCCCGGTCGCGGTGCAACTCGGCTGGCTGTCCAAGGGCTGGATCGACAGCTTCATCGAGATCGGCTACCTCGCCGTCGCCGCGCTCGGCCTCAATATCCTGGTCGGCTTCACCGGCCAGATCTCGATCGGCCACGCCGTGTTCTTCGGCTTCGGCGCCTTCGCCTCGGCCTGGCTGAACCGCACCACCGGCATCCCGGTGTTCTTCTGCATCCCGATCGCCGGGGTGATGACCGCGGCCGTCGGCCTGGTCTTCGGCATCCCGGCGGCGCGGATCAAGGGCCTGTACCTGGCCATCGCCACCCTCGCCGCCCAGGTCATCCTCGAGGATTTCTTCGCCCGCGCCGGCTGGTTCACCGGCGGCGTCGCCGGCGCCCATGCCGCGCCCGTCTCCCTGTTCGGCTGGGAGGTCGACCGCATCAACTACTTCTACATCGTGCTGTTATGGGGCGCGCTGCTGTACCTCGCCGCCACCAACCTGATGCGATCCCGCGACGGCCGCGCCTTCGTCGCCGTGCGCGACCACTACCTGGCCGCTGAAATCATGGGCATCAACCTGACCCGCTACCGGGTGCTGTCCTTCGGCATCGCCGCCTTCTATGCCGGGGTCGGCGGCGCGCTCTACGCCCATTACCTGCAGGTGGTCTCGGTCGAGGAGTTCACGATCCTGAAATCGATCGAGTTCCTCGGCATGATCATCATCGGCGGGCTGGGCTCGATCATGGGCACCATCCTCGGCACCGTCTTCATGGTGTCGCTGCCGGATGTGATGGACTGGCTGGTGCGGCTGATCCGCGGCACCTGGCTGTACAAGACGCTCGACCTGCGGGTCGGCATCAACTTCCTGAAGGAGATGGCGGTCGGCGTCGCCATCATCCTGTTCCTGATCTTCGAGCCGGACGGGCTGGCCCATCGCTGGCGCCAGATCAAGGCCTGGTGGAAGCTGTACCCCTTCTCATACTGAACCTGGCCGCGACAGAACGGCCGCCATGGAGGAGACACCGATGCGATCCCTGATCACCGCCACCGCGCTGATCGGCCTGTGCGCCGGCCAAGCATTTGCCGACGACATCCCGGTCGGCCACATCGCCGATCTGACCGGCCCGACCGCCTCGATCGGCGTGCCCTATGCCGACGGCGTCGCCGACACGCTGAACTGGGTGAACGAGAATGGCGGGGTCGACGGTGACGACATCGCCTTCGAGACCTATGACTACGCCTACAAGGCGCCGCAGGCGGTGTCGGAGTACCAGCGGCTGGTGGCGAACGAGCATGTCGTCGCCATCGCCGGCTGGGGCACCGCCGACACCGAGGCGCTGATCGAATTCATCGGCAAGGACCAGATCCCCTACTACTCCGGCTCCTACTCCGGGGCGCTGACCGACCCGACCGGCAAGGCGCCGAAGGCGACCAAGGCGACGCCGTTCAACTTCTTCTACGGCCCCTCCTACTCCGACGCCTGCCGAGCGCTGGCGCAATGGGCGGCGGAGGACTGGAAGAAGAAGGGCGGCCAGGGCAAGCCGAAATGGGTCCATATGGGCGACAACCACCCCTATCCGAACTCGCCCAAGGTGGCCTGCAACGAATATGCGCAGGAGCTGGGCTTCGAGGTGCTGGACCCGATCCAGTACACGATGGCGCCGGGCGACTTCACGCCACAATGCCTGACGCTGAAGGAGAAGGGCGCCAACTACGCCTATGTCGCCAACATCGCCGGCTCGACCCCGTCGCTGCTGAACGCCTGCGCCACCGCCGGCACCAAGGTGCAGTTCGTGGCCAATGTCTGGGGCTATGACGAAAACATCATGAAGGCGGCCGGCCAGAACGCCGACGGCGTGGTGGTCGCGGTCCGCACCGGGTCGATCTGGACCGACAAGAATGCCGGGATGGACCGGGTGCGCGAGATCTCGAAGATCAGCGATTCCGGCGGCGAGACCTATCGGCCGCTGAGCTACATCGCCGGCGTCTGCGCCACCTCCTACATGGTCGAGGCGATCAAGGCGGCGAAGGCCAAGGGCGCGGTCACCGGGGTCGCCATCCGCGACGCCATGTATGACAAGAAGGATTGGGTGCCGGCCGGGCTGGAAGGCGTGTGCCTGCCCTCGAGCTGGACCGCGACCGACCATCGCGGGCTGATGACCGTGCCGATCTACCAGGGCCATGTGAAGGGCGCGACCCAGGGCAAGGAGGTCACGGCGCTGATGGCCGACGGCACCATGTCGCTGGAGAAGGTGGCCGAGATCACCCTGCCCCGCCGCCCGGAATGGCTGGGGTATTGATGTGCTGAGCGCTTCCGGTCCTTCCGTTCCCTTCCTGTCATGCCCGGGCTTGACCCGGGCATCCAGGGGCGGCCAGAGCGGTTCCTGGTGGCCCCTGGATCCTCGGGTCAAGCCCGAGGATGACAGGACGAGGAACCGGAAGCCCTTGGTGGCGGCATGACCGCCCCGCCGCTGCTCTCGGTCGAGAACATCGAGGTCGTCTACAATGACGTCATCCTGGTGCTGCGGGGCCTCAGCCTCGCGGTGCCGCAGGGGTCGATCGTGGCTCTGCTCGGCGCCAACGGGGCCGGCAAGTCGACGACGCTGAAGGCGATCTCGGGCCTGCTGCGCACCGAGGACGGGGCGGTCACCCGCGGCGCCATCCGCTACGAGGGCCAGCCGATCCACCACCTCGACCCCGGCGCCGTGGTGCGCCGGGGCATCTTCCAGGTGATGGAGGGGCGCCGCATCGTCGCCGACATGACCTGCGTCGAGAATCTCCGGCTCGGCGCCCACACAAGGCGCGACCGCGAGGTGGCCGACGACATCGACCGGGTCTACGGCTATTTCCCGCGGCTGCGCGAGCGCAACGGCCTGGCCGGCTACCTGTCGGGCGGCGAGCAGCAGATGCTGGCGATCGGTCGGGCGCTGATGGCGCGGCCGAAGCTGATCCTGATGGACGAGCCGTCGATGGGCCTGTCGCCGCTGATGGTGAAGGAGGTGTTCGGCATCATCCGCCGCCTCAACGCCGATCTCGGCATCTCGATTCTGCTGGTCGAGCAGAACGCCCGGATGGCGCTGTCCTGCGCCGACACCGGCTACATCATGGAGAACGGCAAGGTGGTGCTGGACGGCACCGCCGAGGCGCTGGCGGCCAATGAGGACGTCAAGGAGTTCTACCTCGGCGGCGGCGGCGAGCAGCGCAAGAGCTTCAAGAACCTGAAGAGCTTCAAGCGTCGCAAGCGCTGGCTATAGCGGTATCCACCTCGCGGCATTGTCTGCCCCGGCGGGCGGCGTCATGCTTGAGATCGGAGCGACGACACACGGTGGGGCACCCCATGGCCGAGCATTACGACGATCTCGAGACCCGTCCGCCCGAGGCGCGCGAGGCGGCGTTGCTGGCCGAGTTGCCGGCCCAGATCGCCCATGCCAAGGCCTCCGCCCCCGGCTATGCCAAGCGCCTGGCCGAATTCGATCCCGCGGCGGTGACCAGCCGGGCCGAGCTGGCGGAGCTGCCGCTGACCCGGAAGTCCGAGCTGCCGACGATCCAGGCCGTCGACCTGCCCTTCGGCGGGCTGACCACGATCAAGCCGGGCCAGTTCCGCCGGATCTTCGCCTCCCCCGGCCCGATCTACGAAGGCGAGGCGCACGGCATCGACGCCTGGCGCACCGCCCGCGCCCTGTTCGCCAGCGGCTTCCGCGAGGGCGACATCCTGCAGAACTGCTTCTCCTATCACTTCACCCCGGCCGGCGTGATGTTCGAGACCGGCGCCGAGGCGCTGGGCTGCGCCGTGATCCCGGCCGGCACCGGCAACACCGAGCTGCAGGCCCGGGCCATGGCCGACCTGAAGCCGCGCGGCTATGTCGGCACGCCCGATTTCCTCAAGCTGATCCTGGAGAAGGCCGACCAGCTCGGCCACGACAGCAGCGCGGTGAAGCTGGCCCATGTCTCCGGCGGGCCGCTGCTGCCCCCGCTGCGCGAGTTCTACGCCGCCCGCGCCATCGACCTGTTCCAGAGCTACGGCACCGCCGACCTCGGCCTGATCGCCTATGAGACCGAGGCGCATCAGGGGTTGGTGCTGGCCGAAGGCATCCTGGTCGAGATCGTCCGCCCCGGCACCGGCGACCCGGTGCCCGAGGGCGAGGTCGGCGAGGTGGTGGTCACCAGCTTCGACCGCTGCGCGCCCTGGATCCGCTTCGCCACCGGCGACCTCTCCGCCATCCTGCCCGGGCGCAGCCCCTGCGGCCGCACCGCACCGCGGCTGCGCGGCTGGCTCGGCCGGGCCGACCAGAGCACCAAGGTGCGCGGCTTGTTCGTCCACCCCGGCCAGATCGCCGAGGTGCTGAAGCGCCACGGGCTGGACCGCGGCCGGCTGGTGGTGTCGAGCCGCCAGGGCATCGACGACGTGACGCTGCAGGTGGAGAGCGGCGACGCTTCTGTGGCCGACGCCGTGGCCGAGACCATCCTCGACGTCGCCAAGCTGCGTGCCGCGGTGACGGCGGTATCGCCAGGCAGCCTGCCAAACGACGGCAAGGTGATCGAGGACACGCGCAAGCTGCAGTGAGCGGCGGCGCCGGCCGCACTCACCCGTGGCGGCGCGCGGTCCTGGACGGGGATTCGCCGTAGAGCGCGGCGTAATAGGCCGAGAATCGGCCGAGATGCCAGAAGCCCCATTTCATGGCGATGTTCGAGACCGTCCGTCCCGAGCCCTGCACCGCCAGCAGGTCGCGCCGGGCGCCGTCCAGGCGCTTCAGCCGCAGCCACAGACCCGGGCCGATGCCCACGGTCTCCTTGAAGGCGGCGCGCAGGATCTCGCTCGGCACGCCGAGCCGGCGGGCGAGTTGGGTCACGCTGATCGGCTCGTCCGGCTGGTCTTCGACCACCTCCCGCGCACGGCGGTAGAGCTTGTGGTCGCCCGACCGCAGCGGCCGCGTGCCCTGCGTCCGGTGCAGGATCTGCGCATAGAGGAAGCCGAGCTTGTCGGCGATCAGTTCCGGCAGCAGCCGGGCCAGGTCTTCGCCCGGCAGCGCCATCGCGCCTGAGAACAGCACCATCAGCCCGACGAACCACTGCGCCGCTGCTTCCATCTCCGGGAAGGTCGGCGCCGCCAGCGCCGGCGTCCGCAGGGGCGTTGCCCCGAACATCTTCTCCGCTTCGACCGAGACGATCAGGATGTCGCTGTCCGGCGCGAGGCTGGCGTGGAGCTCCTCGCCGCCCCGCATCACCAGCACCTCCTCGCTGCCGACCGGCACCGCGTTCATCCGGTAGGTGTTCCGGTCCGCCAGCGCGCGCACGAAGACCAGCTGGCCGTCCGGGGCGGCCGTCGCCTCTTCCACCGCGACGCTGACCCGTTCGCGCCACAGGCAGACGCCGTCCAGCCGCAGCATCTCGACCGCGCCTCGATAGGGGCCGGGGTTCAGCTGGGCATAGCGCTGGTGCCAGCCCAGCAGCGCGCCTTCCTGCGCGCAGGCGTCGGTGTAGTCGCGACGGGTGTAGACGATTTCGGGCATCGGGCCGCTCGTCCAGCCAATCGGCATGATCCGAGCACGAGCCCGGAATCCGGTCAATGAAGGCGGCAGCCCAATTCTTGGGCAACCGCGTCGGGCAAACTGGATAGCGCCCCGAAAATTCCACCGTCACTGTTCCGCCGGGACCGTTCGAACGGGCCGCGGCCCGTCGAGCGAGCCCCGCGAGCGACAGAGGGGGAGATCACGACATGGGCACTCCGAGCCGATTCGTCCTGGCGGCCGTCTCCGCCGTCCTGGCCCTCGCCCCCGCCGCCTTCGCGGCGGAGTTCACTCCGGAGGTCGTGACCGTCAAGACGGCGATCGATCCCGGGCCGAACGTTTTCGTCTACCAGCAGGAATGGAAGGGCGCCGGCAGCATCGCTGTCTTCGGCCAGAGCGACCTCGCCTTCAAAGGGCTGATGCCCTCGGGCTCAATGGGCCAGATGCTGGTCGCGCCGGACGGCAAGACGGCCTATGGCCAGTCCAGCTACCTGAAGCGGATCACGCACGGGCCAAATGAGCAGGTCCTCGAGATCTACGACGTGCCGAAGCTGTCCGTGGCCAAGGAGATCGCGCTGCCGCCCAAGGCGGCGATGGCACTGGGCTATGCCCCTCTGCTGCAGCGCACGGCGACCGGCCGGTTCCTGCTGGTGCAGAACGCCACGCCGGCGACCTCGGTCACCGTGGTCGACCTCACCGCCGGCAGCGTCACCGAGGAGATCCCGACGCCGGGCTGCTACGGCATCTACCCCGCGGGCCAGGGCGACCGCTTCGCCACCGCCTGCGGCGACGGCACCTTCCAGGACATCAGCCTCGGCGCCGACGGCAAGGCTGGGGAGAAGGCGAAGAGCGCAGCGCTGTTCGACGCCGATGCCGACCCGATCTTCATCGCCCCCGCCGACTATGATGGCGGCCGGGTGTTTCTGACCTATGGCGGCAAGGCGCTGCTGCTCAAGGACGATGGCGGCCCGATGAAGACGGCCGAGACCTTCGACCTGACCACGGGGGTCACGGGCGGCTGGGCGCCGGGCGGCTACGGCATCGTCGCGATCAACGCCGCCAAGGGCATCCTGTTCGTCACGATGCATCCGGACGCCAAGGACGGCAGCCACAAGGCCGCCGCCCATGAGATCTGGGCCTATGACCTGAAGGCCAAGAAGCTGCTGTCGCGCTCGCCGGTCGAGCATGTCGTCTCCATCGCCGTCAGCGGCGGCGACGCGCCGGTCGTGTTCGGGACCACCGAGACCGGGTCGCTGCTGCGCTTCACCACCGACCCGGCCGCCGGCTACGCCCTGAAGGCGGGCGGTGAGGCCGGCCTGACCGGCTTCCCGATGGCGCTGGCGGTGGCGGAGTGATGGACGCCACGCCCCTCGCCCCGGCGACGGCGATCGCCTTCATCGCCTTGATCTTCGCGCGGGCCGCGATCCACAAGGTCTTCGACTTCACCGCCTTCACCGGCTTCGTCGCCGACTATCGGCTGGTGCCGGAGGCGATGGCGCGGCCGCTGGCGGCGCTGGTCGCCGCGGCCGAAATCGCCGTCGTCCTGGCATTGGTCATCCCCGGCGGCCAGGCCGCGGGCGCCCTGCTCGCCGCCGGCCTGCTGCTGGCCTATGCCGGCGGCATGGCGGTGAATCTGCGGCGCGGCCGCGATCGGATCGAATGCGGCTGCGGCGGCGCGCCCCAGCCGCTCGGCTGGCTGCTGGTCGGGCGCAACCTGGTCCTGGCGGCGATCGCCGGAGCCGCGGCGGCCGTGCCGCTCGCCGTCCCCGGCCTGGCCGGGACGCTGGTCGTCACCCTCGGCGGCCTGACCTGCTTCGCCGCCTATCTGCTCGCCGAGCAGATCTTGGCCAATGCGGCCGTCATCGGCATCCGGCGCTGACGTTCAAGGAAGGGGCCACCCCATGACTCTGATGATCTTCGCACTGGCCTTGCTCTGGGTCGTCGTGCTCGGCCTGATCGTCGCGCTGTTCGCTCTGTCGCGGCAGATCGGCATGCTGCACGAGCGCATCAGCCCGCTCGGCGCCCTGGTCAATGATTCCGGGCCGAAGATCGGCGATGTCTCGCCGCGCTTCGCGCTGGAAAGCCTCAATGGCGGCGAGGTGACGATCGGGCCGCGGCCCGGCCGCTCGACCCTGGTCTTCTTCCTGTCGCCCACCTGCCCGATCTGCAAGAAGCTGCTGCCGGTGCTGCGCTCGGTGCGCGACGCGGAGCGGCCATGGCTGGACGTGGTCCTCGCCAGCGACGGCGAGGAGGACAAGCAGCGCCGCTTCGTCCAGACCGCCGGGCTGACCGAATTCGACTACGTCAACTCAACCGAGCTCGGCCTCGCCTACCGGGTCTCGCGCCTGCCCTTCGCCGTGCTGCTCGGCGAGGACGGCACCGTCCTCTCCAAGGGGTTGGTCAACAGCCGCGAGCAGCTCGAAAGCCTGTTCAACGCCAAGGAGATGGGCGTGACCTCGATCCAGGACTACCTGGACGACACCGCCCTGGCCCGTGGCTGACGCCGGAAAGGAGCATCAAGTGATCACGCTCTTCGACACGCTCACCGGCCTCATCGACCGGATCGCCGAGACCGGCAGCCGCCGGCTGGCGCTGGGCAGCAGCCGCCGTTCCTTCCTCGCCAGGTCCGGCACTGCCCTGGTCGGCGGCATGCTGCTGCCCGCTCTGCCCTTCGACCGCACCTTCGGTCAGGCTCACGCCGCCGTCGGGACGATCGACGACCCGACTGCCTGCGAGTACTGGCGTTACTGCGCGCTGGACGGCAATCTGTGCAGCAGCTGCGGCGGCTCGGTGAACCAGTGCCCGCCGGGGTCCGAGGTGTCCAAGGTCACCTGGGTCGGCACCTGCCGCAACCCGACCGACGGCAAGGACTACCTGGTCTCCTACAACGACTGCTGCGGCAAGGCGATCTGCGACAACAGCCCGTTCTGCAACACCAATGAGCGCGAGCGCCCCGGCTACCGCATGGGCCTGCACAACGACATCAACTGGTGCATGGCCAACACCTCGCAGGGCTATCACTGCACCGTGGCGGCGCTGGTGGGCATCGCCGAATGAGGGTCGGGACGGTCGCGATCCTGGCCGCGGTCGCGGCCGCGCCGGCGGCCCGGGCGCAGGATGGCAGGGCGCTGTTCGACTCCGTCTGCGCCGCCTGCCACCAGGCCGGCGGTGCCGGCAACCCGGGAATCGCTCCGCCGCTGAACGACGCCGCATTCTGGCAGCGGCTGGGCGACCGGGCGCCCGCCTATGTCGCCGGAGTGATGACCTCGGGCCTGTCCGGCATGATCCAGTCCGGCGGCCAGGTCTATGCCGGGCTGGTCATGCCGCCCCAGGCGCTGACCGACGAGGAGCTCGCAGCCGTCGGTTCCTACCTGCTCGGCACGCTGAACCAGACCGGCCAGGCGATCGACACCACCCTGATCGCCAAGACCCGCGCGGCGCCACCGTCGCATTCGGCGCTGCAGAAGCTGCGCAAAGGGTCATGACGGCCCTGCGGCCCGTCTTCGCGCTCCTTCTCGCCATGATGGCGCCGGCCGGGCCCGCCTGGGCGCAGTCGGCCCATATCGACTACATGCTGAAATGCTCGGGCTGCCACGGCGCCGACGGGTCGGGCACCCCGGACCGCGGCATCCCCGACTTCCGCGGCTATGTCGACGGCTTCGGCCGGACCGAGGCCGGCCGGATCTACGTCATGCATGTCCCGGGCGTGGTCAATTCCAGCCTGCCGAACGCGCGGATCGCCGCGGTCATCAACTACGTCATGGCCAGCTTCGGCGCGCCCGGGACGCGGGCCGGCGTGCCGCCCTTCACGGCCGAGGAGGTCGACCGGCTGCGCGCCGTGCCGGTGCCGGACGTCGTCGCCTATCGCCGCGAGGTGGCCGCCGAGCTGGCCAAGGCTGGGATCCCCGTCGCCGGCTATCCCTGGCCCTGACTCTTGCCGTCTCTGCTGCCGCCGCGCTAGCCTCCCGTCACCACCAGCACTGGACCGCGGCCGACTCCGTCGGCAACCGGCAGGCACAGCCACCGGGAGACGCGCCATGGCCGAACCAGGCGTCCACTACGCATCCTATCTCCAGCTCGACAAGCTGCTCGACCTGCAGGACCGCGAAAGCGAGAAGGCCGGGCGGCCGGCGCATGACGAGATGCTGTTCATCGTCATCCACCAGGCCTACGAGCTGTGGTTCAAGCAGATCCTGTTCGAGCTCGACGCCGTGCAGGGGGTGTTCGCCGCCGACCGGGTCGACGACCGCGCCATCGCCCGCGCCAGCCGCGCGCTGCACCGCATCCATGAGATCCTGAAGCTCGGCGTACATCAACTCGACGTGCTCGAGACCATGACGCCGCTCGACTTCCTCGACTTCCGCGACCTGCTGCGCCCGGCCTCGGGCTTCCAGAGCGCGCAGTTCCGGCTGATCGAGATCCGCCTCGGCCTGCGCGCCGCCGACCGGCTGGCCTATGAGGGCCGCTCCTTCGAGGCCCGCTTGGAATCGCCGGGTCGCGAGCGCGTCGAGGCGACGGCCGGCCAGCCCAGCCTGTTCGACCAGCTCGACGCCTGGCTGGCCCGCACCCCCTTCATCGAGCTCGGCGGCTACCGCTTCCGCGAGGCCTATCGCCAGGCCGTGGTGGCGATGCTGGAGGGCGATATCGGCCATCTGACCGCCCATCCGACGCTGGACGAGACGGCGCGGGAGGCCGAGGTCGCGGCGCTGCGCAAGGCGCTGTCGCGCTTCGACGCCCTGTTCGACGAGACCCGCCACGCCGAGGAGGCCGCGCAGGGCGCCTGGCGCATGTCCTGGCGCGCCCTGCAGGCGGCGCTGTTCATCAACCTGTACCGCGACGAGCCGGCGCTGCAGGTGCCGTTCGGGCTGCTGAGCCTGCTGATGGACCTCGACGAGACCATGACGCTGTGGCGCTATCGCCACGCGCTGATGGTCCAGCGCATGATCGGGCTGAAGACCGGCACCGGCGGGTCGTCCGGCCATGACTACCTGGCTCGCACCGCCGAGCGGCACCGGGTGTTCGGCGACCTGTTCACCCTGTCGACCTACCTGATCCCGCGCTCGGCCCTGCCGCCGCTGCCGGAGGAGATCACCCGCCGCACCGGCCTGTCCTATGGCGGGGAGGCCGGGGCATGAGCTTCAAGCCGCTGTTCTCCCGCTTCCTCGCGGCGGCGCCGGAGCGGCTGCACCTGGCCGCGCACAGCCATCATCTGTGGCCCGACACGGTGTTCGAGGCCCAGCTTCGCTACGTCGAGGACACCGCCCGCCTCGCCGACCACAAATGGGAGCTGGTGTTCGGCGATGTGGTGCCGCGGCTGCAGGCGCGGATCGCCGCGATCCTGGCCCTGCCCGACCCCGCCTCCCTCGGCTTCGCGCCGAACACGCATGAGTTCGTCAAGCGGCTGCTGTCCTGCCTGCCGGCGGACCGGCCGGCCCGGGTGCTGACCACCGATTCCGAGTTCCACAGCGTCCGCCGGCAACTGGCCCGGCTGGAGGAGGACGGGCTGGTTCAGGTCACCCGCGTCGCGCAGGAGCCGACAGCGGACTTCCCCGCCCGCTTCGCCGCCGCGGCCGGGGCCGGCGGCCATGACCTCGTCTTCTTCAGCCAGGTGTTCTTCAACTCCGGCTATGCGGTGCCCGACCTGGCGGCGCTGGTGACGGCGGTGCCCGACCCGGAGACGCTGGTCGCGATCGACGGCTATCACGGCTTCATGGCCCTGCCGACCGACCTGTCCGCCATCGCGCCCCGCGCCTTCTACATCGCCGGCGGCTACAAATACGCCATGGCCGGCGAAGGCGCCTGTTTCCTGCATGTGCCGCCAGGCTATGGCCCGCGGCCGCGCGACACCGGCTGGTACGCGGCCTTCGGTGCGCTGGCCGGGGCGCAGGACGGGCGCGTGCCCTATGGCGCCGATGGCAGTCGCTTCCTCGGCTCGACCTTCGACCCCTCCGGCCTCTACCGGATGCTCGCCGTGCTCGACCTGCTGGACGCGCAAGGCATCGGCGTGCCCGCGATCCACGCCCATGTGCTGGCGCTGCAGCAGGCCTTCGCCGAGGCGCTGGACCGGGCCGGGCTGCCGGACCTCGCCCGCAGCCGGCTGCTGGTGCCGCTCGACACGCCGGTCCGCGGCCATTTCCTGACCTACCGCACCGACGAGGCCGGCACGATCGATGACCGGCTGCGCGCGGCCGGCATCGTCGTCGACCACCGCGACGACCGGCTGCGCTTCGGCTTCGGCCTGTATCACGACCTCGCGGAGGTGCCCGGCATGGCCGGCCACGTGGTCCGAGCCCTGAGCCGGTAGCGGATCGTGCGGGAAAGCTGGTCGAGGCCGTATCCGGCGGTCGCCCTCAGCCCGGACCAAGCCTCGGCCTTGGTCCGGCTCCTGCCCGGCCGGCCGAAAGTGCTGCGGGTGGCCGAGCTGTCGGGCGGCCTGGCCAACACCAATCTCCGTCTCGACCTCGATGGCCATCCGCCGGTGGTGCTGCGGCTGTTCCAGCGTGACCCGGCGCAGGCAGCCAAGGAACGGGCGATCCACGCCCTGGCCGGCGAGCGTGGCCTGCCTGCTCCCCGCCTGCTGGGCCACGGCGACGACCCGGTCACGGGGCTGCGCTTCGCCCTGCTGGAATGGATCGACGGGCAGCGGCTGGACGAGGCCGCCCGCGGGCTGAACGACGCTGCGCTGCTGCCGCTTGCCCGCTCCGTCGGCAGCGCGCTGGCGGCGATCCACGCCGTGACGTTCGAGCGCAGCGGCTTTCTCGACGCCTCGCTGGCCGTGGCCGAGCCGGCCGATGTCGGCGCCGCCGGCCTGACCGGCTTCCTGCGCCATGTGCTGGTCGAAGGGCCCGGCGGCGACCGCCTGGGCCGCGACCTGGCGGATCGGCTGGTCGCCTTCGCCGAACGCAAGGCCGGGCTGCTCGACCGTTGGCCCGGCGCGCCCTGCCTGACCCATTCCGATTTCGGCGGCACCAATATCCTGGTCCGCCAGGGACCGGAGAGCTGGGCCTTGGCCGCCGTGCTGGACTGGGAGTTCGCTTTCGCCGGCAGCCCGTTCTTCGATCTCGGCAACCTGCTGCGGCCGCCGCTCGGCTCCCGCCCAGGCTTCGCCGATTCCGTCGCCGCCGGCTATCGCGCGGCGGGCGGCGCCCTGCCGGCGGAGTGGCGTCGGATGGCGGCGCTGGCCGACCTGTTCAGCTGGGCCGAGTTCCTGACCCGCCCGGCGGTGTCCGACGCGGTGGTCGCCACCGCCCGGCAGCGGATCTCGGAGACCATGGCGATCGGGGGCCGGAGCGGATTGAATTGAGGCCAGTGCATCCGGACAAGGGTGTCGAGCGTCTTTGGCGCCGGCGGGTCCGGCCTGGACAGCCCCCTCTCACCCGGAGATGCAAGCGCCTCCGACCCCTCCCGCGGGGCGGGAGAGGCAGAATGAACCGGTTCTCGCGGGGTGGATTCGCGGTTTGCGAACCCAACAGGATCGGACACCGCGAGGGTGGCCGCATGTTGGGTTCGCCCAAGAGCGAACCCAACGCGGTCAGCCCGTGTCGGGCGGCCTGGGCTTGGGGCCGGAGGCCGGGCCGGGCTTGGGCGGGTCCGCGGGCGGATCGTCGTCCGACGGCAGGAAGCCCAGCTGCTCCATGGCCTCGTCGGCCATCTCGAGCCAGCGCTCCGCCTGCACCGGATAGCCCCAGCGCCGGCACAAGGCCGCCACCACGACCTCCGCCCGGCTGGCCTCGACCAGCTCCGCCACCTCCGGCCGCTCCATCCGCTCGTCGATCTCGGCGGCGCGGCGGTCGACCTCGTCGCCGTCCTCGGACACCTCGTGGACCGCCGCCATCATCGCCAGCTTCACCCGCAGCGCGTGCCAGTCCTCCTGCGCCGCCTCGCGCTGCGCCGCGGCCTTGCGCTTCTCCTTGGCCTCCTGGAACAGCTTGGCCTTGAGCAGCAGGGTCAGCCGCACCGCGCGCGAGACGGTAGCGATCCGCTGGCAATAGTCCACGCCGGGCTGCGGCGCCTGCAGCGCCTCCTGCTGCGTCGCCCGGGCGATCGACATCTGGATCTCGACCAGCTCCGACAGCATGCACAGATCCGCCGCCCGCTCCCCCTGGGGATTGGGCGGGGCCTCTGATGTCTGGTCGGTCTGCGTCTTGTCCATGGAACATAGCATGAACATGATCGCAAACTAATACAAGAGTACAATGTGTTAACAGCGAGATGGTGTTGGATCGGATCACGCCGACATGCTCCGGCAACCTGGCTGCCCCGGGCGGCATCCCTCCTCATCGCAGCGGGGCGGCCACAACGGACGTCCCGCGTGTCCGCATCCGGGACAGGCCGTGTGAAAAGACTGCGGTCTGATACACTACCGGAGGGCTGAGCGGGGGCAGACGTGAAGCGTTTCATCGAGGGGCAGGATCGCCGCCAGACCACGCTGCTGCCGGACTGCTTGGACGACTA